>Ga0247843_1002970_pt1 | contig 29022 bp, 34 predicted proteins | sample LaCruzMarch2017__FD_192420 | JGI IMG/M metagenome (GOLD analysis project Ga0247843, IMG submission 192420) | Freshwater microbial communities from meromictic Lake La Cruz, Castile-La Mancha, Spain - LaCruzMarch2017_8m | ecosystem: Environmental > Aquatic > Freshwater > Lake | place: Spain... | reverse complement strand
CAACTTTGAGTTCGTGAAAAAGTTCAGATCTTTGTTCTGGCGTAAGGAATCCTTGCATTCAACCAGTTTATGATTTTTTATACGGGCCGTGAAGGCCCTACCTGAAATTTAAATTGCGATGGGTATAACAGCAACGGTATTCGTTCGGCTCTGCCGAATATGAATTACTGGTTCTGGTCTTCTTCGCCTGCTAACAATCAGAACGGTCCGTGGATGTTCAACGGTGTCAGCGGCGTCTTATACTACGACTACCGCAACGGCATGGACTACTCGGTTCGCTGCGTGGCCCGTTAGGCTTGGTGATTTGAAGTATGATTTGATGATTTAATTATTGGGACCGCGACTAGCGGTCCCAATACATCGGTTCTGATCTTGAGTGTATGAGCTAAGACTTCAATAAAAAATTCAGACTTTTGGCCGAAATCCTCGATTCACTAAAATGGATTTTCCAGATCCATTTGTAGTCTTTTTAAGATGGAGTTCTTTCTAGAAAGATTAAAGAACTTTTGGCCTTTCCTACCGGAGTGGTGAAGTCTAGCGCCTCATTAATTGAAACAAACGAAACGCCCAGACAATCACGACATCAATCTTTCTTTGCCTTGCAAGCTTGATCTGAATCGGAAGGATGTTTTGATTCCAAGTTGAGACCCTGCAATAGATGGCCGCTCTAACTATCCAACTTTCTTTTCGTCATCAATTGGCTCAACAGTTAATTTCATTCCCAAGGCGTGAAGCATTTTAAAAACGGTATCCAGTTTTGGATTTCCATTTTCAGAAAGTGTCCGGTAAAGACTTTCTCGGGAAAGTCCGGCATCTTCAGCAAACGCTGAGAAACCACGAGCGTCAGCTATTGTTTTTAAGGCAAGAAGAAATGCATGAGGTTCATCCCAGTTATCTTCGAGTGAAGCTTTTAAATAAAACATTTGCTCTTCTTCGCTGTCTCTTAAGCGCTCAATAAGTGACTCTCTGTAATCAACGCTTTTTTCATTCTTATTCATTTTTTAATCCTTTGTAATCAAGCCAATACTGCTTTGCTTTAGCGATATCTCTTTCTTGGGAAGACTTATCCCCACCAGTAAGCAAGATGACGACCTCTTCTCCCTCAAGCCCATAATAAACACGAAATGCAGATCCAAAAGTAAAACGGAGCTCAAACACGCCCTCACCAACAGATTTTGAATCACCAAAATTTCCCGTTACGACACGGTCGAGCCTTGTTCTTATACGTGCTCGAGACATAGGATCTTTCAGATTATTAAGCCAATCTTCGAAAGGCTTATGACCATCACTGGTGGCATAAATTTTTAAAATCATCCTTATTTTCTCCACAAACAAAGTGTAGCTTGTGGGCTACTTAAAGTCAAGAGCCACTACAGTGCCCGAAGGAAGCATGGGCAAAAGTATAGTTATTGCCCATCAGGCCAGAATTGAACTTTAAGAGTTTCCCGACGATGTAAGGCGAGAACTAGGCAAAGCTATCTTTGACCTTCAAAGAGGTTTCAAATTGACTATGCCTTTATCACGACCAATGCCATCCTAGTGTTTCATACATTTGTAAAAAAAATGCAAAAGACACCGCTGAATGAGATTGAAATAGGAAAAAAATGTTTACGGGAGATGATCCATGAAAAAGAATAAAACAGTGATTACAAGAACTGCATCCAAACTAGCAGAAGCACTTGGACTTTCCCCTGCAGATGGAGTTGAAATCGAATTAAGAAGCGATTTGAACAATAAAATTATTTCTGTAGTAAAAACAAAGGGCCTGACTCATGCTCAAGTGGCAAAGCTGGCCCATACCTCTCGTACTCGAGTGAGAGCGTTAATGAATCATAACGCTTCTGATATTTCTACAGATCTAATGCTTAGAATCCTTGCATCTCTTGGGTGTCGAGCAAAGCTTTAATTTAGAATGGCCAGAGAGAAAAGTGGTCTTGGCCAGCGGGAACTTGCTAAGAAAGCTGGAACAACTCAAGCTGTAGTATCAAGAATGCCATCGCTTACTCTTCTTATTCGTATCTCATCAAACAAATTCTGTTAACGTAAAACAAAAAATTTGAGACAAAGATTATACAAAAAGAAATAATTAAAATTATTTTTTTTTGCCCTTTTTTTATGATGAAGATTCATCTTTTGTTTCTAGCAACATCTCTAATAAGAGAAGGAACCATCTATTTGAGTTCTATTCAAATCGCGATTTTTAAGTTATGGTAAAGACCTATTTTAATTTGAGGTAATTATGTCTTTTGAGCACACATTTAATAAGGATCTTGCCCGCAATTTGGCCAAGGCAAAAAATCCAGAAAAGTTTTTGGACCTAGAGTTGGGGAAAATTCGTAAACGAGCTTTAGAATTAAACAAAGCTCGGGTTAAAATGTCCCAGGGTTATGAGTTAGTGTTAGAAGGTTTGAAGTTAGCTTTTCCAAACTTGGACTTAAATGATAAAAATCTTTTAGGCACTCCAAATCGTATGGCCCGGGCCCTTATTGAGATTTGTTCAGGGCTTGGTACTGATCAAAAAGAGATTTTTTCTTCCACGTTTCCTGCTGAAAACTATAACGACGTTATTATCTTAAAAGATATCGACTATACTTCACTTTGTAGTCACCATTTTTTTCCGTTCATTGGTAAGGCCCACGTAGGATATTTACCTGATACTTCCAATGGAAAAGATTCTAAAGTTGTTGGCCTCTCAAAACTTGCTCATATTGTGGACTGTCATGCTCAACGTCCCCAGCTTCAGGAACGTATGTGTCACAACATCATGCAATCGATTAAACAAGAATTGAAACCTGCAGGAGTGATGGTGGTGATTGAAGGCAGTCATGGTTGTTTGACTTGTCGAAGTGCTAAGAAGGCGCGGGCGAGCATGATAACCTCGGCCCTAGATGGAAAGTTTAGGGAGGATTCTAAACTTCGGTCTGAATTTTTGAGTTTAATTATTAAGAACTAACATTATTTAAGTTCGACCGTCGCGGCCGCATTACCTTTGTGTAAAAACCAGTTATAGGCGCGGCGTTCGAATTTTTTTCCATCAGAGTCTCTTACGTAAAAGCTTCCTTTTTCATTACATTGTTCTTTTTCAAGTTCGTAACAAACGCCTTTTTTACGGTCATCGTAGCCCACGATCAAAACCACATGCCAATAACCATCATCGTTGTAATTCACAATGAGAGGGGACTTGGTTTCAATAAGGGCGCGTTTCATAGCGATGATGTCGCTCTCTTCTAACACTTCAGTGGCCCACTTTCTTCCCTTCGAAAAAAGAAGTTTTGTTTTAATCTGAGGCACTTTGATACGAGGAAGATTAAAAAAATCTGGATGAACATTCCAAACGGAGTAGTCGGTGTAACCTTCATTTAAAAAAGCATTAAAAGGCCATTTTGAGATATGCACTGCCTCACCATGATTAAAACGGAGCACAACTTCTTGGATGAAGTGTTCGATATTCTCATCGTAAAAATCTTTTTGATGCATGATAAAGGATTCGGCCAAGTCATTTTTTCCACCGATTTTAGGACGACGGATATTATCTTTTTTATTTAGTAGAAGTTCCATGGCACCTGTTGAGGCCACAAACCAGCAAGTATTTGTTTCACCTTGATCAGGGCCCGGTTGAATATAGGGTACTAGGGAGGCATAAAATGTGGGAAGTGGTGCTGGTTTAGGAATTACTGAAGGTGTTGCATTTGCTTCCAGGATGATAAAAAAAAGTGCAAGTAACTGTAATAGAGATTTCATGGGCCCACCATATATAATATGGGCCGAATTATGCCTTTATCGAAGACAAATAGAGTGGGACTATGAAAAAAAGACATGTTATCGTCTCCAAGGTGATCTCTTAGGTTAACCTTTGGGGAATTATGAAAACATTTCTTCTTTTTTTATCGTTTTATGCACTTCACTCTTATGCTCAGGGATCTGCCTGTAAGGTTTACGGAATTTCCGATGGCCCCCAGAAAATGACCTGCACCTTCCCTAAAAAAATTGTTATTCAATTAAGCTGCCAGAACGGAACATATTTTTTGAATCAATCAAAAGTGGAAAATGCTTTTCATATGGATGTGGAAGAAGGATCTAGTCCTTTAGTTTTTAAGGCCAAAGATATGACTTTAACCACTGTTGCCCAGAGTGCACAAAAAATAACGGCAGAATTAGATCGGGAGCAAGTCGTAGTCTCAGGATCTTGCCAACTATAACACATCCCAGTACATCCCAATTGGGAAAAGATTGAGTTCTATCCTTTACTTTGACACACGGTACAGTATGGTTTCATTGATTGTAACCATGAGAAAAAATCAAGAATTGTTTTAATGTTTTATGAATTTTTAGCTTCTACAATACTCAAACAGTGACGTAATTTTCCAGAGTTACATTGACATTTATAAGAATAGGAGTTAACCATTATAGATGACCAAGAGAATACTTGTGGTCGAAGATGATACATCCATTCGAGAACTTCTAGTCGAGCTTTTAGAAAGTGAGGCCTATTTAGTTGATTCCGCGGTGAATGGCCTAGAAGGGTTAAAGTATCTTCAGACTCAAATACCAGATTTAATCCTCATCGATCTTATGATGCCAGTTATGGATGGATACACTTTTCGTTCAGAGCAGCTTAAAAATGAAAAGTGGTCAAAAATACCAACAATTGTGATGTCTGCGGAATCTAGTGCAAAAGAAAAAATGAAAAATTATAATATATCGGCGTTTTTAAGTAAGCCGGTTGAGCTTGATACTATTCTTAGGACTGTGGCGGCCTTTTTGTAAATGATAAAGCTAACGATCTGGATAGATTCAGATGCTTGTCCAAAATCAATTAAAGAAATTGTTTACCGTGCCTCCCATCGATTGCAGCTCCCCGTTTTTTTAGTCGCCAATTCTTATATGTCCGTGCCTCCAGGCAGTTTGGTGCGCTCGATTCAAGTGGATAAGGGTGCCGATGTGGCCGATGGGTACATCGTTGAGAACGTAAAAACAGAAGACATTGTGATCACAAGTGATATTCCACTGGCCGCTTTTATTGTCGAGAAAGGGGCCACGGCCATTGATCACAGAGGGGAGCTTTACACGGAAGAAAATGTACGTGAAAGATTATCCATCAGAGATTTCATGAAAGAGATCCGTGACAGTGGAGTCATTACCGGGGGGCCTGCCCCCTTTGGGCCAAAAGATGTGGAGTATTTCGCTAACTCTTTAAATAAACTTCTCGCTAAGATTAAACATTAGGATCGTTTATGTATAAAATTTTTGGCATCCCCAATTGCGACACTGTTAAAAAGGCGAGAGTCTTTTTAGAGAAACGGAAAGTGGATGTGGAGTTTGTGGATTTTAAAAAAACGATGCCTACCCTTGAAGACATTAAGAGATGGAGCGAAGCCTTTGGTGGCCTGCCTTTAAATGTGAAGGGTGTGACTTATAAAAAGTTTAAGTCAGAGTTTGAGGCCTTGGGGGAAAAAGAGCAAAAAGAATTTATTCGTAAAAACACTTCAATGATCAAGCGACCCATTCTTGAGAGAGATGGGAGAGTTTTATCTTTTGGATTTTCAGAAGAAGACTATAAAACCGCTCTTTCTTAAGTTATGATTTAAAGCATTCAAAGGATTGGATGCATGAATGCCGACAAAATTAAAAGTTATCTCCAAGAATATTCTTACCTTAAAAGTATCCAGGGGCTTCTGCATTGGGACATGGAAACGATGATGCCAAGTGGGGCCATTGATGACAGGGCCCGCAGGTTAAGTTATGTTCAGGGGAAAATTCACTCCCATATCACATCAAAAAAATACGATACTCTTCTAAAAGAATTTAAGGCCCAGAAAAAGCTCAGTGCGCTAGAGAAAAAACTCTTAGTTGAACTTACCTGGGACTATGAGCTTAATAAGAAGTTTCCGTTAAAACATGTACTGGAATTAAGTTCAGCTCAGACTCATGCCACGCATGCGTGGGCGGCAGCTCGAAAAAAAAATGATTGGAAAACTTTTAAACCTCATTTGGCGAAGTTAATTGAACTTAAAAAAAGAGAAACGACATTTTTTAAAGTCAAAAAGCCTTATGATGCTTTGATCAAACTGCATGATAAAGAATTTGATTCCGCCCAGATCTCCGTTTTGTTTTCAGAGCTTAAAAAAGGACTGACAAAGTTGGTAGGTGATGTACAAGAACAGGGAACGTTTGTAAAAATACCTGATTTGAAGGGGCCATTTGCGATTGAGAAACAAAAAGAGATCAGTCTTTATGTAGCAAGGCTCTTTGGTTTACCAGAAGAGAATTCTCGTTTAGATGTTTCGGCCCATCCTTTCAGCATCAACATCTCGCCACAGGATCAGAGGATCACCACTCGCTATGCAGAAGAGCATTTGGATTCACTTTCTTCAACCATGCATGAAGTGGGACATGCTCTATATGAAAATAATCTTCCCCGTGAGTGGGAAGGAACTCCTCTGCAAGAAGCAGTTTCATTATCAGTTCATGAGTCACAATCCCGATTTTGGGAAAATGTTATTGGTCGATCCTTAGAGTTCTCGCATTTTATTCATCCCAAGATGAAACAGATGTTTCCAGAGGCGATGAAAGGCATTGATGAAAAAAAGCTGTACAGGATTTTTAATAAATCAACCCCTGGACTCATCAGAGTAGAGTCCAGCGAGCTTTATTATAACCTCCACATCATTATCCGCTACGAGATTGAGGAGATGCTTTTTAATCAGGACCTTAAAGTGGACGAGTTGCCAGAGATTTGGAATGAGAAGTATAAAAATTATTTAGGGATAATACCCAAAGACTACGCCGAAGGCATAATGCAGGATTCTCATTGGGCAGGGGCCGCTTTTGGTTATTTCCCTACTTATACTCTTGGAAATTTGATCTCAGGTGGCCTTTATCAGCAAATGAAAAAGACACTGCCTCGTATGAATAAAGACATCTCTGTCGGAAAATTTGACAGTATTAAAGACTACCTGGTGGAAAATATTCATTCTAAAGGGCGCTCCATAACCTCACGTGATATTGTGGGAGAGTTAAATGTGAATGATTATTTAAAGTACCTCACGGAAAAATTTAAAAGGTAATTATGGAAGACATTTTAATTGGTGTGATGGATCTTCAAGAAGCTAAGAACCATCAGTTCAAACTTAAAAATGAAGGTCTTGAACTCATGCTTAAAACCAATGGTGAAACTTGCACCACGGGCTGCAAAGTAACTGTGGAAGTGTGGGGGCGTGGTGAAGATCAAGAAAAACTGATGGCCTACTTTAAAAATGATTATTTAAAGCACGTAAAAGGGCATGTACCAAACTTTGATCACCTGAATGCTATCTATGATCCAACGGCCACTGAAGTGATTTGTCAGGCCTGTGGAGCGTCGTTTTCACCAACGGTCAATGAGTGTCCAGATTGTGGGCTTGTTTATTAATAATCGTTTTTTCTAAGACGTTTTTTTTCTCCGTCTTTTTTCTTACCTGAGAGACGTTTGAGCACTGCACTTCGTTTTGGTTTTGTCGCGCGTCTGATTTTTGGGGGAATGGCCACATCCTGGAGCATTTCATGCAACTTTTCGATGCAATCATCCATGTTGGCCTTTTGTGAGCGATGTTTTTGACTGGTAATCTGAACCTCACCACTGTCAGTGATGAAGTGACCATACTTGGCCCTGAATCTTTCTAAAACCGAATAAGAGCAATTTTGAGTTTCATCTAAGCGCCAGTGCAGGGTCGCTTTTGTATTAAGTTTATTGACGTTTTGTCCACCCGCGCCAGAGCTGCGGGCAAAGGAAAAGGTGAATTCGGAAAAAGGTATTTTTATTCTGCTCATAGATGTCTAAGATACTAACATGAAAGTTTCACCTTGGTTTGTGTATATCATTGAAAATGAGAAAGGTCACTTATACACAGGTATAACGACAGATCTTAAGCGCCGTTTTGATGAACATACCAGTTCTAAGAAAGGGGCCAAGTTTTTTCGCACAGGGGCCGCTGTTCAGATGGTTTTTAATAAGAAGTTTGCCAACAGATCACTGGCCTCAAAGTTTGAGGCCATGGTAAAAAAGCTTAAACGATCTGAGAAGATTCTTCTCATTACGACAAAAAAAGTAAAAAAATGCTAAGACAAATCTGCACCCTTATTTTTAAAGCTTCTGGTTGGAAATTTGTAAACCAACTTCCAGATGATCTCAGGTCCTTCATTTTTTTAGGGGGCCCTCATACCTCTAATCATGACATCGTTCCTGCTTTAGCAGTGGCCACATTGATGAAACGAAATTCAAAGTTCGTGATTAAAAGTGAGTGGTTAAAATTTCCTCTTGGTATTGCTTTAGGTCCGGCCGGCGGAGTCGGGATTGATCGCAGTAAACTCAAAGATGCTGATCGCATCAGTAACGTGGATGCTATGGCGAATCTTTTTAAAATTCATAAGGATCTGGCCCTCATGATTGCCCCGGAAGGGACTCGAGGCCCAAATGATAACTGGAAAACAGGTTTCTATCACATTGCCCAGAAGGCCAATGTACCCATCGTTTTGGGTTATGCTGACTACGAAAAAAAAGAAGCGGGCCTCGGTCCAGTGATCTATCCCACTGACTTTGAGAAAGACATGAGAGCGATCATGGATTTTTTCAGGGATAAAAAAGGGAAACATCCCGAGAACTTTAAGCTGGATAAAAGATTTAGTTGAGTGACACTTTTTACTCTTTAAGGGCCCAAGAATATAATCCCCTCGTTGAACTCACTGATTTTAGTCATGATAGCTGGTTTGTATCCTAAATGAGGGTTCCAGACAGGACGTCTGTAATCTCTTCTAGAGAGTTTGTATTTATGCCCGAAATCCTGTAAATTCCGGCCCATGGATAAAATTAACCCCAATGAGCTGCCCATCACGGCCTGGCTCCCAACAACTGTAAAAGAAGCTAAGAAGCGTGGCTGGGATGAGCTGGATGTGATTTTAATCACAGGTGATGCTTATGTGGATCACCCAGCTTTTGGTGCTGCTGTGATGGGAAGAATTTTTGAATCCTTGGGCTTAAAAGTGGCCATTATCGCTCAGCCAAATTGGCAAGATGATCTTCGGGACTTTAAAAAATTTGGTAAACCTAAATACTTTTTTGGTGTGACTTCAGGAAACATGGATTCCATGGTGAATAAATACACCGCGGGAAAACGGCTTCGTTCAAACGATGCTTATACGCCTGGTGGTTCTCCAGATTTTAGACCAGATTATGCCACTACCGTTTATACTCAAAAACTCAAGGAAGTGTATTCAGATGTTCCGGTTGTCATTGGTGGGATTGAGGCCTCTCTTCGCCGAGTGACCCATTATGATTTTTGGCAAGATAAGCTCATGCCAAATATCTTAACTTCTTCGGGTGCCGATCTTTTGATCTATGGCATGGGAGAGCAACCGATCCGTGATGTGGTGAAGTACCTCACCAAAGGTATACCTTTTCATTCTTTGAGAACCATTGCTCAGACCGCTTTTTTACAAAATGTTGAAGAAGAACTACCTAAAAATAAACAGTGGGAGACTTTTGAGCTCACTTCTCATGAAGATTGTTTGCAAGATAAAAAAGCTTATTCAAAAAACTTCATGCACGTGGAAGTTGAATCCAATAAACAATACGCTCGGCGCCTGACTCAGAAAGTTGATGGTAAGATTCTTGTGATCAATCCTCCATATCAGACTATGACGGAAAAAGAGATCGACTCTTCTTTTGATCTGCCTTACACACGACTTCCTCACCCTAAATACAAAGACCGCGGGCCCATTGCGGCCTTTGATATGATAAAGTTCTCCATCAACACCCACCGTGGCTGTTTTGGTGGCTGCAGCTTTTGCACGATCTCCGCCCATCAAGGTAAGATGATCGCTTCGCGTTCGCAGAAGTCGATTATGCAAGAGCTTGATCAGGTTGTGCGCATGCCGGATTATAAAGGTTATATTTCTGATCTTGGAGGCCCATCGGCCAATATGTATCAGATGAAAGGTATTGATCAGGATGTCTGTGATAAGTGTGCGGCACCATCATGTGTGTTTCCTCAGATTTGTAAAAATCTTGATACCAATCCTCAACGCATGACTGAGCTTTATAAAGAAGTCTCTAAGCACCCTGAAGTGAAAAAAGCTTTTGTGAGTTCAGGACTTCGTTATGATTTGATGTTTGATCCTCGCTCCACTCATCCTAAAGAAGATGAACAATATGTGGAGCAACTCATCACTCACCATGTTTCAGGACGCTTAAAAGTGGCCCCAGAACATACGGAAGATGAAGTTTTAAAACTCATGCGTAAGCCAAGTTTTGATTTCTTTCATAAATTTAAGCAGCGTTTTGATGAGGTTTCCCGCAAAAAAGGCATTAAACAAGAGATCATTCCTTATTTCATTTCTTCCCATCCGGGATGTAAACCTGAGGACATGGCCAAACTTGCGGCCCGTACTAAGGCCCTCGGTTATAAGCTTGAGCAGATTCAGGATTTCACACCCACACCAATGACAGTGGCAACAGAGATATATTATTCTGGGTATCATCCTTATACCCTTAAAAAAGTCGACACGGCGATCAGTCTGGATGATAAAACAAAACAACGGACATTTTTCTTTTGGTATAAACCTGAGAATCGCAATTATATTAAAAATCACCTATCAAAAATGAAGATGTTTGATGTCATGAAGGAGCTCTTTGGGTAAGATAGGCCCATGAGTACACTTTGCACCCTTCAAAACTTGAGTCTTCATTATCCCCATAAAGTCATTTTTAAAGATGTCACTTTTACATTGAATCAAGGCGATAAGATTGGAGTCCTAGGTCTTAATGGTCACGGCAAATCATCTTTGTTTAAAGTGCTGGCCGGCATGGTCACACCCGATACGACTGTACCCCCGTTTATTTATGATAAGGCCCGAGATTTCACCTATTTTTATGTGCCTCAGGAACTACCAAATGTAGAAGATTGGGATGTCGAGAATTATTTTTTTGAATTTCATCCTGCCATGGGCAAACTTAAAAAAAGACTTGATGTTATTAATGAGAAGTTAGGCACTGGAGACGGGGACTTTGATAAACTGATCAATGAACAATCTCATATCTATGAAGAACTCACAAAGATGGGTGAAGATAAAATCCATGCTCAGTTCATTAGTTATTTGAAGTTCTTTGGTGTGGAAAAGCTTGATCGTCTGATGAGTTCACTGTCTGGGGGGGAGCAAAGAAAAGTCGCCCTAAGTTTAGGTCTATCAGCTCCCCAAGAACTTATTCTCTGGGATGAGCCCACCAATCATTTGGATCTTGAAACCATTCATGGCTTCGAAGAAGAACTTCAAGGATCTCGTAAAACTTTTATGATCATCTCCCATGATAGAAGTTTATTAACTAACGTTGTGGATAGAATCGTTCATATTCAACAAGGTAAACTGAGAAGTTTTTCTGGGACTTATGAGCAGTATTTAGATTTTCTAATTGAGGATCAAAAACGTCGAGAAAAAGAACTAGATAAACTGAGTAACTCTCAAAGACGTGAGACCGCATGGATTCGTCGTGGGGCAAAAGCTCGTCGAACAAAAAGTAAAAAGCGTATTGAAGACTACGGCAATTTAAATAAGGCCATTGCGGATTTAAAATCTCTGGCACATAAATCGGTGAGTTTAAACCTTCAATCATCTGGTCGAAAAACAAAAGTCTTGATGTCGGCCGAAGACCTCACTTTAAAATTTGGTGAAAGAACTCTTTTTAACGGTCTTAATTTTTCCATCGCTAAAGGGGATAAAATCGCTTTGATGGGAAGAAATGGAGTCGGGAAAAGTTCGCTTCTTAAAATTCTTTTGGGAGAGCTCGAGCAGACTGCTGGTAAAGTCACACGTGCAGCTGGCCTAGATGTGGGATACTTTTCGCAAAAACGTGAGTCATTAAATGAAAATGAAACACCTTGGAAGATGATCGGTGAAGGTATTGATTTTGTTATTTCAAATACCGGTGAAAAACGGCACGTTGCAAGTTATCTAGAAAATTTTCTTTTTAGTTCGGATGAAATTAAACGTCCTATTCATACTTTCTCTGGTGGAGAGAAAAACCGTCTGCAGCTCGCTCAGTTTATGAAAAACTCGCGGGATATTTGGATCTTCGATGAGCCTACCAATGATCTTGATTTAGAAACGATCGGGATTTTAGAAGAAGAGCTTCGGACATACGAAGGTGCCCTTATCATTGTGGGCCATGATAGGTCTTTCATTGATAATGTCACTGACAAGTGTTGGGTCCTCTACGATGGTAAGATCGAAAATTTTGAGGCCGGCTTCTCTCAAGCCGAGATGTTCCTTGAGGCCCTTCATCTTGAAGAGCAAATGAAAAAGAAATCAACTCCGCAAGTGGAAGCAAAAAACACGCTTCCGGCCGCAGATAAAATGAGTAACAAAGAACGTAACCGATATGGCCAGATCTCAGGCGAGATCGAAAAGCTTGAAAAAAAGGTCGAAAAACTTAAGGCCGAGCTAGCGGCCTTTGATTACGCAAGCTTAGATAAAGAAAAAAAGCAGAAGATGCAGACGACTCAAACTCACCTTGTGAAGGCAGAAGCAGAACTAGAAAAACTTTTTGCTGAGTGGGCAGAATTGGAAACCAAGCTTTAATTGTTCACACTCTATATAAATTACAAAAATCACTCGTTCATGCTGTTCCTAGACAGCATTGAACTATCATTTATCCATTAGTACTTTAAAATTGAACGAAGGGATATTAATGAAAAATCTATTAACTATTGTGATCTCATTAGTATGCCATTCCACTGTTTGGGCCGCGACACCCATGGTTTGTGATCTTACAAAGATTGTTATCCCTGAGACGAAAATCAAAGAAATAAATACTGTAGGACATGCATTTTCTCATTTTAAAGAAAAAGATTCGATGGGCCACCGTATGGCCAAAAACTATGCACACACGCAGGCCAAAAGAGTTTGTGAAGAAAAAAGTGGGCGTAACGACTGTGTTTTTCATGACATGAACGAACATCCGGGCCAAAATGGAGAGATGGCATCAGTATTTGTCTATTATAAGAGTGTAAAAAAAGTAGAGATGAAACTTTCCTCTTATGAACAAAAGAAACTCAAAAAAAGTCTTTTGTGTGAGAAACTTAAAAGCTGTGAGACAGAGTTTCGCTCCAACATTAACACCACTCCCAATGATCTAGAAAATATCTATATCGCTTTAGACATTCATAAATGCCGATAGATTTGTACCTGAGCGCCTTGGTACAAACTAGGTAATACTGGCCTATATCGGTAAAATCCCACATTCCAGATATAATTTTTCTCATGAGAGTATTATATCTATTTATCCTCTTTTCTGCCGTCATTTACAAATTCTATCCTCATACTCAAGATGGGCCTCTGGCCGATACTGTTCGAGTCAATATGAGTGCAGTCAGAAGGCAGCTGGCCGATGTGCCATCAGTTAATAATCGTTCTCCAGCGATTGTGAAGAAAAGACATTTTGAACCTCAGAGCGAAGAGCTGGCCGTTAAAGCAAAATCCAAAAAGTCTAGGCCAGAAGTTCATGATGAAGAAGCTGAGTTAGGCACTGTTGCGAGCTGGAATGCGGAACTTAAAGAGCTTTTAGTTAATCTTGAGCCTGAGGACGGGGAAGAGATGTATAACAAGTACGTGGCCTTACGAGAGGTCTACCGTACCGAATTTAACAATCTGGCCAATACACGGGCCAACTTGTATGCCGATGAAAATGGCAAACCCGATAAAAAACTTTATCGGCAAAATAAAGAGGCCATCGAAGAGCATGATTATTTTATTGATCAACTTGAAATCAAGCATGAAGAGGGGCTCAAGGATGCTCTAGGGGCCCATTATGAGCAGGTTAAGGAAATGCAGGAGCAATATCATGACGCCATTTCTAACGAAGATTCCGAGGAATCTAAAGACCACAACTAAGTCATTTACCTAAAGACGGTCCCTCTTTTTTGTGTTAACGTTCCACCCCATATGATAGCAGCACATGACATTCGACTCCAGTTTGGCGGACGTACTCTTTTTGATGACGTTAACCTTAAGTTCACTCCAGGAAACTGTTACGGCGTTATTGGCGCTAACGGTGCAGGGAAATCAACTTTCATCCGCATTCTAAGTGGAGAGATTTCTCCTACTGGTGGAAAAATTGAAATTTCTCCGGGAGAGAGGCTTGCGGTTTTAAAACAAAACCACTTCGCTTTTGAAGAAGAAGAAGTACTCACGACGGTGATCCTAGGTCACTCCCGTCTAGTTGAGATTATGAAAGAAAAAGATGCTCTTTATGCCAAAGAAGATTTTTCTGATGCTGATGGCGAACGCACTGCCGAGCTTGAGTCATTATTTTCTGAAATGAATGGCTGGGAAGCTGAGGCCAATGCAGCGGCACTTCTAGCAGGTCTTGGAATTAAAGAAGATTTTCACAATAAAAAGATGAAAGAACTTACCGGTGGTGAAAAAGTGAAGGTCCTTTTGGCCCAGGCCCTTTTTGGCAAACCAGAGATCCTTCTTTTGGATGAACCTACCAATGATTTAGATATCAAGGCGATTCAGTGGTTAGAGAACTTCATCATGGATCAGCAACACACAACAGTTTTGGTTGTGTCCCATGATCGACATTTTTTAAATAAAGTTTGTACACATATCTGCGATATCGATTTCACAAAGATTAAACTTTTTGTGGGTAACTATGACTTTTGGTACAAATCAAGCCAACTGGCCCAGCGTTTGTTGTCTGATCAAAATAAAAAAGTTGAAGAGAAGATGAAGGACTTAAAAGAGTTCATTCAACGTTTTTCTGCCAACGCTTCTAAATCAAGTCAGGCCACTTCTCGAAAAAAAATGCTTGATAAACTCACCCTTGAGGACATTCAACCTTCAACTCGTAAATATCCCTACGTCGGTTTTAAACCAGATCGTGAGGCCGGAGATAGTCTTTTAAGAGTAGATGGTTTAACCGTGAGTCTTGAAGGCAAAAAAATTATTAACAACGTTTCGTTTACGATAAGAAAAGGTCAGAAGACTGTTTTTTTAGCGAAATCAGAAGTTATTACGTCTACTTTATTTAAAGTTATCATGGGTGAATTAAAACCTGATGCTGGAACCATTGAGTGGGGGATCACAACCTCTCGCGCTTATCTTCCTAATGATAACTCAGCATTTTTCAAGGATGCATCATTAGATCTTATCAATTGGCTTCGTCAGTATTCTAAGGATCAAACAGAAACCTTTTTGCGTGGCTTCTTAGGACGTATGCTTTTTTCTGGAGAAGAGGCCCTGAAAAAATGTAATGTTCTCTCAGGGGGAGAAAAAGTTCGGTGTATGCTCTCTAAAATGATGCTCTCTGGGGCCAACGTTTTAGTGATGGATAATCCAACCAACCATCTAGATCTTGAAACTATCACCGCCGTTAACGAAGGTTTGATTGATTTTAAGGGTACCTTATTATTTACCTCACACGATCATGAATTTGTTCAAACAGTCGCTAACCGAGTGATCTCCATTGAGGAGCGCGGCGTGAGAGATGAAGAGTGCACCTATGATCAGTTTCTTGGACTAGACTAAAAGTCATGTTAAAGTGATCCCATGATCACAACTCTTTTATTGTTTTTAATCTCTCTGCAAGCTTACTCTTTTGATTGGCAAGGGCATCGAGGTGCTCGAGGTCTCTATCCTGAGAACACCATAGGTGCCATGAAAGAGGCCCTCAAATATCCTGTAACAACTTTAGAATTAGATGTCGTGATCTCAAAAGACCTGGAAGTGGTGGTTAGTCATCAACCATGGATTAATCCAGAAATTTGTGTTTCCGAAAAACAGAACATATTCACTTTAAATTATTCAGACATCGTGGGCATTGATTGTGGGAGTAAGTTTTTTGCACGTTTTCCTAAACAACAAAAAGTCAGTGAATCAAAACCGAGGCTCTTGGCCCTCATTCAGGAAACAGAGCGCACGCTTAAAAGGTTAGAAGGCAGAGTTGTAGCTTATAGCGTGGAGATTAAATCTTCTGTGGATGGAGAAAAACAAAAACTTCAACCTGATTATAAAACGTTCTCCGATTTGGTCGTGAAAATACTCAAGGACTCACTCCCTGTCTCTCGATTTATGATCCAGAGTTTTGATTGGAGAGTTTTAAACTACATTCATGAAAAACATCCAGAGATCTCTCTTGTGGCCCTTAAAAAGGGCAGTTATAAAAAAGAAACTGTCTTAGTAGGGTTGGATTTTGTGCCTAAGGTTTTTTCTCCGTACTACAAAGATCTGAGCGAACAAGATATGGCCTACTTTCATAAAATGGGAATGAAGGTTATTCCGTGGACCATCAATACCGTCAAAGAGATTCAAGACATTAAAGATATGGGAGTGGATGGAATCATCACAGATTATCCTCAGCTCATCATGGAGATTGATCAGAAGCACTGTCGTGGTAAAAAACACCTTTTTCAGGGAAAATGTATAACATACCCTAAACACGCGATCCCAAGTCACTTGAATCCAGGGTGGAGCTGTGGGCCTGGTTACACTATCAAACGTGATTCTTGTATAAAGATTCGAGTCCCTACTCATAGTGTCTTAGGGGCCGACGGGAAGACCTGGTATTGTAAAAAGGGTTATGTTCGGTACAGAAGTAAGTGTAAAAAACTTTAAATATTGAGTGTTTATCAATCTCCGTCCTCCGTCCTCTTTAAGTTTTTCTTTCTTCGACGTTCTTTTTTCGGACGGGCCAGGGAGAAAACTCTGAGAGTTTTCTCCCTGGTCTTAATAATACCTGCAGAAAAGCGAAGGCACTGGGTGAGAGGTAGAGAACGAAGTTCAAAACCTGTTAAAATCGGCCCATTCATCGAGGACGATTTCAGATTCAATTTGTAAAAAATATCATTTGTATTGAGGGGGACGCTTTAAGAGTGTATAACACGCGGCATTAACGAGTTCACAAAGGGTCATCTTATGAAAAAAATTGCTGTCCTTGCCACACTTTGTTTGGCCTCTCAGGCCCATGCAGCTAAGTGGGATAAACTTAACAGTCCATTTGTTTTTAATTCCATTACTAAAGTGATGACGGAAACCAACTTCTCTCGACTTCCAATGAGTGCAAAACTTAAAGATGATCGTCTTGCATGGTCTGAAAATTTCTGGCCATCAAATAAGGGTGGTATTGCTTACCGTTGGAACAGTGCAAATCCTCAACCTTTCCATTACCACTTAAATACAAAAGAAGAACTTAAACAGATGTCTGAAGCAGAATTGGCCGAACTTTCTCCTGCTGAGCTGTATGACATTTCTCAAAACGATTATCAATATACTTTAACAACAAGAGTTCTTAGTACTTACAATGAAAATAAACTTTGGTGGGAAGGGATTTGTCATGGATGGGCACTTGCGGCCGTGAACTACCCAGAGCCAGCTCCGGTAAGTCTTGTTAATAAAGATGGGATCAAGGTTCATTTTGGTTCTTCTGATGTGAAAGGTCTTCTGGCCATGCATGATGCTTTTAATTCTAAAGGCAGACACGCGAGTGTTGGCGGACGATGTGGAGCTGAAGGTAAAGTGGCCGGAGAAGCGTTTGATGAAGATGGTGATGTGCCAGTTCCTTCAAAAGTGGATGCTGAGGTAGCTGAATGTGCAGATACCAATGCAGGAACTTTTCACCTTGTGATAACAAACATGATTGGTATTAATTCTAAAGGCTTTGTGGCCGACGTGGATCGTTTTAACGATGTTTGGAATCAACCGGTTTATGCCTATGAGTCTCAAGTGGTAGAAGAAAAAGGCGTGACTGCAAGAGATGTTAAAGATGGTGTTTCAAGAAAAGTTCGTGTTAAAACGACTATGTTTTATGGTGATGAGTTGGAGTTTTTTGATGCAGCGGAAGCGGCCACAGGTTATATCGGATTTGTTAGCAAATTACCGGTAACCGGTACTCCAGCACAACAAACAAATAAAAAAGAATATGATTATGTCCTTGAGCTTAACAGCAGAGGCGATATTGTTGGTGGAGAGTGGATCTCTGAAACTCGCCCAGATTTTCTTTGGACAAAAGTGCGCGATGAGAAGTTCACAAGTACTCCAGGAAATGGAAATGGATTAGGTGGAGCGATCATTGGACTTTTCAAAAAGAAATATCCTCTTGAAGGACTTAATCAAATCTATAAACCAATTAAAAGATAATGATAAATAAGGGCCCATTTTTGGGCCCTTATTATTTAGAAAACACTTTTTAGTTTTACTTCGTTAATGACACTTTCAAGGGCCTTTAGGAGCTGATCTTGATTGATCATGTCTGTGCCTAAAGAATACTCTCTTGGAAGCAATTCTTTTTTAATGTTGATACTCATCTTGTTTACTTTAGTCGTGATGGAAGATGTATCAAGTTTTTTCACCTGAAAATCAAAGGCCAGATGAAGTTTGTCTTCTATCATGGAAAATGTGAGTGCTAGAGATTCAAGGTTGGCCATCTCTCTTGAGGTGGGAGGTATAAGTTTATATTCCACACCCTGTTTTCCAGATTTATATTCTTTTACTTTGAATCGGTGAAACGTATCCATGAGACCTATGATCTTAGTGAAAAGAATTTTGGGTTCCACTTTAAGTTGAAGTTGGTTTTCACTGAGACCACGGCCGTAAGTGAGGTAATAACTCGCTTTTTTATCGGTCACAGGACAATTTGGACCAAGAGCAAGGGAGAAATGAAGTTCTAGGCATTCCCCTGGAGCGATCGTGTTTTTTTCAAATGAGGCCTTAACATCAAATTTGAGGTTGGCCGTGCGGGCATGAATCTTTTTAATGTCAGCGTGGGCGACACCAACTCCTGATTCTCCTAACTCAATGTTTTCTAATCCGTGATTTTTAACTTTAAGCGATCCTAAGACCGTGTCTCCTTGGCCCCAACTTTCGCCTTGAGTTTCAATGTTCCATTCTAGAGGCCTGTTAAAAAATGTACCTTTCATGGAGTGGTACGATAACTCGAGACTAAGACTTTTTAAAGGAAAAAACTTCAGGCCATTGGGAAAGAGATTAAGGCCCAGATGGGAACTGCTCGCATCCTAAGGCGGCGAGCAGTTAATTGAAATATATAATGATTAACGAGGAAGAGTGCAGCCCTCACGAGTCACATCAAATTTAAAGTCTGGTGTTAAACAAGTGTAGACATTAAAAGTTTGCTGGCCGTAACGAACACCTTGGCGTGCAAAAACTTCTCCATCTTCATTTACTTCACACGGGTTGTTCATGGCACAAACTTTACCATCTTCGTTAGATGTATTGTTGATACCAATGACACGTCTTTCTGTACGAGCGATGAGAGGAGATCCAGAAGTTCCACCAATCGTGTCACATGTGTCTGTGTAACGAATAGAATCACTCCATGTCCAAGCATCTTCGCGAATGGCAAAGATAAATGAATCAATGTCACAACGGTAACCACGGTCCCAGTATCCAGATACGATATCAATAGATTGTCCAATAACAGGGTGAACGCCATCAAGAGCGAATGGAGTTACATTGAATGCTGCTGCAATATCGTCATAGGTTTCTTTTAGTTCATAAAAGGCAACATCCGTTTGAGTCATCGTCGCGTAAAGAATTTTTGTTGCTTGAACGGAGTGAAGTTTCATGTTTTTATCAAAAACTTTAAGTGCACGAGAAATGTTTTTATTTACCCAAACTTCTCCTGGAGATAAAAAACCACCAGCTTTTTGAATACAGTGGCCATTAGTCATTACCACAGCTTTGGCAGTGGTTGGCATCCCGTTAAAGAGAACCAAAGATCCAGAACAGTTTGATAATTTAATGATCCCTTCAAAGTCATAGTCTTGATTTTCGCCATGAACGTTAACTTTAAGGTGAGATGGATTAAGAGCATCAAAAGGAGCTTGAGGAATTGCCCAAGCTACGGCCGTTGATAAAGATAAAAGAATAACAATAAATGATTTCATAATGCCTCCATAATGAGGAGGAAGGTTACAAAGGACGGAACATCTTGTCGTGTCGTGGTGAGTCTACTAAAGTTCTTCGCCGGCCGGCTCAAAGAGAGGCGCAAAGTCACCTAAGTCCTTAGACTCTTCGAGAAGTTTCATGAGGTCCTGATCAAGAATGTTATAGAGATCTTCAAATCGATCAAGAACATAATAAAGAGGTTGTGGAATATCAATACGATAAGGAGTTCTAAGGGCCGTAAGAGCATTAAAAGGAGCACGCTTTGCAATAGGACTTTCTAAGGAATAAACCGTTTCGTGGATGGAAGAGAGCATGCCGCCGCCGTAAGCACGGATGCCTTTGTCAGTATTTAATAGACCAAATTCGATGGTAAACCAGAAAAGGCGAAACAAACGTCGACGATCTTTGGGTGATGCACTCAAGGCCAGTTTTCCAAATTCTTCCATAAAATTTGCATATTCATTAAAGGTCAGAAGCGGAACGTGACCATAAAACTCATGAAAAATATCTGGTTCTTGAATGTAATTAAGTTCTTGAGGGGTACGAATAAAACTTGCTGCGGGAAACTTCTTATTGGCCAGCAGAGTGAAAAATTCTTTGGCCGGAATCAGGGCCGGAACAACCTCAACTTCCCATCCAGAAAAATCTTTTAATCGACTGTTAATTTCAGTGTGTTGGGGAACTCGCTGAGTTGAAAAACCAATGCGCGATAGGCCCTCTAAAAACTGAGGACAGGCCCTACTCTTCACAATTTCAGACTGACGTGTAATAAGAGTATTCCATGTGTGGTTCTCATCGTTTGTCCAATCGATGAGTCCCTGCGAGTTTGGTTGTTTTGAAATGTAAGTCGTTTTCATAGGTTTTGATTATACGCTAAGTGAAGGTTTTAGAAGCTAAAATTTGTAAAATTTTCTTTTTATGGGTCTTAGAAATGAGCGATAAAGAGCGCGACAGGCTACTGGGTTTTAACATTGATTTTATTGAACATACCCTTTGCGAAAAGGCCCGTGCTGCGCGCCCTGATGGTAACCACTACACTTGGGGACATTACCTGCATCAGGGAAATCAGACTTGGGTGGGACTAGATCCACAGACTTTACAGACTCCCTATCAAGAAATTGAAGAGTTGCTCCATCTCCTTAAGCCTAAAAATAAAAGTCATTTAATCGATTTGGGCGCCGGGTATGGGCGTTTGGCATTTGTGCTTAGAGAGCTTTACCCTGAGGTCATCTTCACTGGTTTTGAGTATGTGCCTGAGAGAGTTTTTGAGGGGAAAAGAGTGTTTTCACTTCATGGGCTTGATTCAGAAGGTTTAAGGGTACAGGATCTCACATGTCCTGATTTTGTATTGCCGGTGGCCGATTATTATTTTCTTTATGATTACGGTAACGTTAGAGATATCCGTCACACTTTAAAACAGATTGAAAAGGTGGCCGATGAAAAAAATATTGTGTTGATTGCCAGAGGTAAGGGTTCTCAGAGTTTAATTGAGCATGAATTTTTATGGCTTGCAAAAATGAATCAGGCCAAAAATTATTCTTTATATACAAACTGTTTATCGCTGATTTCATAAAAAACCCATGAAACGCCGTTTTCAGGCACCACTCCACGGAAGCTAAAACCAAGTTTTTGTATGACTTTGATGCTAGGTATGTTTTCAGGGCTGGCCTGAGCGACCACTCGTTTAAGGCCAAGAGTTTTAAAACCGTATTCTAGGCAGGCCTGGGAAGCTTCAGTAGCATAACCCTGGCCCCAATGCTTTTTCATAAGTCTATAACCTAAATCCACTTCATTTTTTTCAGGAGAAAAACGTAGACCACACCAACCTAAAAAAGTTCCATCCTTGCGGAAAACTAAAAAGCGTCCCATCTTATAGTTGATTTTCTGCGGTTCAAAACGTTCTTTGATCTGTGTTTGGGCCTGGGCGAGATTTAAAAGAGAGTGGTCACCTGTATAACGAATGACCTCTGGATCTTTGTTTAGTTCTAATAGAAGTGGGGCATGTATGGGAGAGGCCCAAACGAGTTCAAGCCGAGAAGTTGTTAGCATATGAAATGAGCCTAGCGTGTTTCATGAAATGAAGCTAGAGTTTTTAGAATGAACCTTCAAAAGCAATCATTACTTCTAGGTCTGGTGACCATTTTTTTTTGGGCAAGTCTTGCGACCTTGGCCAAACGTCTTGTGCATTTGCCTCCCTTTTTTATTCTGGCGGTTTGCTTTTTTATGGGATCATTACCAGGCTTTTTTAAACCCAAACAAATGTTTCCCAACGTAAAGACAACTCTTTTGGGTATTTCTGGATATTTTTTTTATCATTTTTTTCTTTTTTTTTTTTTTTGGTTTGCTCCGGCCATTGAGGTCAATCTTATTAATTATCTTTGGCCTATTCTGTTAGTGCTTTTTACTCCACTTTTTTTTAAGCAATCAAAACTAAAAAGACATCATTTTGTGGGAGGTGTTCTGGCCATCATCGGTTGTTTTTTTTTAGTGATGGGCGAAGGCATAGAGTTTAAAACACAACATCTCAAAGGGTATATGCTCGCATTTGCTGCTGCTCTTACTTGGCCAATTTATTCTCTGGGAAAAAAGAAACTGCCAGAAGTCTCAGTGTGGGCGATTAGTGGATTTTGTTTTGGTGCCAGTCTTCTGGCCTTTATGACTCATCTGCTCCTTGAACCCCATGTGGTGATTTTAAGTGAATATTTTTTTCCACTATTATTATTGGGTCTAGGCCCTTTTGGTTTGGCCTTTTATACTTGGGATCTTGCGCTGAAAAAAGGTGATGCTCGTTTGATAGGTGCCCTTTCTTATCTTACTCCCGTGTTGTCAACTCTGGGACTTGTGATATTTTCTCAAGAAGAGCTTCAGGGCCCAACCCTTATGGCCATGATTTTCATTGTTGGAGGGGCCAGTACCGGACTTCTTGATTTTCTTCCTCAAAAGGTTTTGCTAAAATAAACTATGCAACATTGTACAATCACCAAAAAAGAGACTGGCGTCTTTTTAAAAAATGAACAAAAGACCAAGTGGGTCACCCTGATTACACTACTCACAATGGTAGTGGAAATAGCGATGGGGTATTGGTCTGGTTCCATGGCGCTTCTGGCCGATGGTTGGCATATGGCCTCTCATACCCTGGCCTTAGGCTTATCTCTTCTTGTTTATTATCTTTATCGTCATCCAAAATTTAGATCATCTTTCACCTTCGGTGGGGGAAAGATTTTATCCCTGGGTGGATACACCAGCTCAATCATGTTGATTTTTATTGCAGGCTCGATGATTGTTGAATCTTATTTTAGATTTTTTGAAAAAAAAGATATTCATTATTCTGAAGCTCTTTTAGTGTCGATTATTGGTCTTGTCGTGAATCTTATCTGTGCTTTCATTCTTCATCAAAAAGAGGACATGCCTCATCTTCATACTCATGATGAAAACTGCCATCATCCAAAAAATAAATTAAGTCCCGCCGGACATAATCATAATCACAATCATACTCATTCCCATACTCACATGACTCATGATCATAATCATGAAAGTGCTTACGTACATATTTTAACGGATGCTCTGACTTCTATTCTGGCCATCGTTGCTCTTTTATTAGGGTTATGGCAGGGATGGAGCTGGCTTGATCCGGCCGTTGGAATGCTTGGTGGCCTTGTTGTATTTAAATGGTCACTAGGTCTTATTCGTCAGAGTGGAATGGATCTGTTAGATGCTCATGATGGTTCGATTAATCGTGAGAAACTTATTCAGAATCTTGAACTTGATGGCTCCTCTGTGGTGGACATACATTTATGGCGACTTGCCCCTGGGCAGGTCGGGTGTGAGCTTATAATTAAAAATAATTCCAATCAGAGATCTGCTGATTACCGTGACATCATTAAAAAAGATTTTGATATTCATCATCTGATTATTGAAGTCGTTTAAAAAATGTGGACACCATCTGAAGAGAAGTTTTTTCACTCCCTTCATTCACCCATAAAAATTCAGCGTTATTTAGATGATCTGACTTATAACCCAGAAAATTCCTTGGCCTCTCCCCGATATGTCATGATGACTGAATCTGCGCATTGTCTTGAGGCATGTCTGGTGGCCGCCTCTGCACTAGAGTTTTTAGGGTATTCACCGCTTCTTGTGAATCTTCTGGCACATGATGATGATCATCACGCCCTAACTCTCTATCAAACTAAAACGGGGTGGGGCAGTCTCACTAAATCCAATACCACTCTTTTAGGTGGCCGTTTGCCATATTATCAAAGTGTCCGGGAACTGGTGATGAGTTATTTTGCTTTTTATTTTAATTCGGCCAATAAATATAGCCTTTTAAGTTTTACTAAACCTATTAATTTGAACGATTACAATCACTGGGATTGGCGAACAAGTGATCATGATCTTTGGGCCATGGGTATTAAGTTAACCGAAAATCCCAAAGAAAAAATATTAAGTCTTAAAGAATTAAAAAAAATACCACCGGTTACAAATAGATTAAAAGAAGCATGCTTTTATGGCGCTGATTTAGACGGTCTTTATAAAGCTTGAAGGGCCATAAGAAGTACTCCTTTAAACGTCGGTTCTATCAATTGGATAACGGGTCGTTTTATTGGAGCATCCAAAGGCCGAGCTTTGGGGCCCGGCCTCTGGATGGGATTTTTTTAATCATTAGTGCAAAGTTCAGACTAAAACCGAGTTGCTGCTATATATAACTGCTATTACTTTAAAGAAACCTTTGTCGTTTCCCTTTCATAACGATGAGTAGATCCGGTAAAGGCCCTTCCATCAAATATAAAAAGATCTTCTTCTAGCTTAACAAGGTCCTGTTGTGCTTTATCAACGAACACTTTAATTCTTCCATCTTTAAAGTGGCTAAGATAAATGGCCTCTAATTCTTCGCCATGATTAAAGCCTGTGCCGTTAAACATCGAACCCGTAGTGACTACTAACTTGAGGACGAGGTCTGGATAGTACCTAAAAATTTTTTTTGAGATTTTAATTTTACTTTTTGCGTTTGAGTAATTACTTGAGATAGAGATTCTAGGACTAGAAGTATTACAAGGACTGCAACCATAAGGAACCGGAATTGAACCATGAAATTCAACTTCGATTGTGCTTGGAGAATCTTTGGTGATGAGAAGCTCCATGAAGGGAATGGTATAATTAATTATATTTTGGGTCGCTGACATAGAAATTTTTTTGGTATCTTTTGTTACAGTAGTAGTTAGAATCTGTTTACGAAGCCTGCTTGAAATTTTGAAATTTTCGTGTCTCATTTCTTGAGCAAGTACAGTGTGGGAAAAAAGAACAGCAATCATAAAAGGAAAAATAGGCTTAAGCATAAGTACCTCCCAGTAACGTTTGATATTGTCCCTAAAGTGGTGCACGTTATATGCCCCTACAATAAAGTACGTTTATTGTTATTAAGCAAATGGTAAGGTCGAATTGCATGACCGCATAGGGGCCGCGAACTTAATTCAAAATGAATCTTAAGAAAGTGACTAATCTATTGACGATTTTTTGAAGAAGCATGGGCCAAATGGTTAAATAAATTAAATACCATTCCTATTTATTAACCAAAGAAGGCCCGTACAAATTCTTTTCTTAATATTTAGCGCCCTGAATTGGTGGCCAGTGGTTAAGTGTCAAATCTGAAATTTTTAACATCAATAACAGAGAAATTTGCGAAGCTTAAAGTGTTCCAATAATCTCAACATAAACTTGCTTCAGCATTGACTTGACGGTCTTTCTCTCAAACTCTTCAAAACAGGCCTTGAAGTCATTGTACACTGGGCGACTGGCCACTGACTTCTCGTAAGCTTTTTTCACTTCATTGTAGGTTTCCAATTTTTCTGGCCGAAGCCCTTCAGGAGAGAAGTTCTTTAAGACTTTGCCCAAAAGCTTTTCCATACCAGCCTCGTCTAAGCGATACTTAGGAGCAGGCTCAGAATCACTCATGGATCTATTGCGATAGACGTTTGCTCCAGAAAGCAACATGGCATTACAATAAGCAAGGCCTTCGTCGCCGCAGTTTCCTACCACATTGGTGTCTTGAATAAGATTCTTAATATTATAAAAGGCCATATTGAGATTATTGATCGCCTCATTTTTGAGCCTAGTGTACTCATTAAAAGCTTCCATGTTGTCATCAATGTATTTTTTTAGTTTAGCCACCGCTGGAGTTTTCGCTTTATGATCGTATTTTCTTTGAAAGACTTTTAATTGCTTGGCCGCATTCTCGAAGGATGTCGTTTCGTTTTTTACCAAGCGCTCACAATCATTGCGAGGTCCCCAATCAAATTTTGCTTCGGTCATTTTTCCACAATCTTCATAGCTTAGAGGCATTTCTGTAATAATCTTTTCAAGATCAGCAGTAATTCCTGATTCATCCAGACCACACTTGCTGCAATCAAGAGCCATAAGATTAAGGGGGATGATAGATAAGGCCAAGGCAAGGATCATAGTTCTCATTTGAGCTCCAAAAAAATGTTCAGGGACTTTATCGGTATTTGTTTAATATTCTTTATGATGTGTAGTTGAGCGCGACTATCAAGAGAATGACTCAAGTGAGCTTCTTGAATTGATTTTATTGGCCTTAAAATGGAAAAACCCAGGACATCCCGGGTTCTGCATTTTAGTCTTTATATTTGTATGCGTTGTTTGAATTAAAGATCAGCGCTTTGCTTGCAATCCAATCTTTTTTCGATTCGCCGGAAGCTTAGGAGTGATCCCATCTTCCAGAGAATCAAGTCTTTCAAAGACAATTTTAAAAAGCTTATGAGTTCCTTTTTCAAGGTTCTCAACCCGACCTACAAGCGAGTTTTCCATGGCAAGAAAACTTCTAAGCTTCGTAAAAGTTCTCATGATCGCGATATTTACCTGGAGGGCCTGTCTACTTTTTAAAACACTAGAAAGCATAGCCACACCATTTTCGGTGAATAGTAATGGTGGATGCCTTAGAACGGAATTCTCTGTACTTATGCCTCCTAAGGTCACAATTTGTGACCTTAGGTCAGCTAACTCACTAGAATCTGGCCTGATCAAAAAATCGTGAGGGAATCGTTCTTCATTTCTTTTCACCGCTTGATTTAGAACTTTTGTTTCAACTCCATATAGCCTCGCAAGATCACTATCCAACATAACCCGTTGTCCTCTGATGGTGTAGATCATGGCCTCTATCTGTTTAATCGTTTCCATCGTACTCTCCATTTTTTCAAAAAAAGAAGAACCTAATTCTTAAGAAAATAGTTAGGCAAGGTTGTTACAATGAGGGGTGAGAATATATTATTTTTGAAACAGAAGAGAGCATAAAAAAGCCGGGCTTTGGGGCCCTGCTTTTATGGAATTTCTTAAGTCATGTGTTCAGAGGCTAAACTATAACCTAGTGGATTAGTAGTAAGCGATACAATGGATTTTTGATTTAAACTCGGAGCCTCGAGGTGCTTCAAAGCTTGAATTACCTATATAAAAGATCTTACATCGTACAGTCTCCGGACACCGAGAAATTTTAAATGTACGATGATAATTAAATGGTGAACTGAAATCTTGGCCAAAAATTGCTAGCCTGTTTTGATTGGTATCAAATGAGACATTGTCTGAATCATTAATAATTTGAGTCATAACAAGATTATCTGATATCGCCTTGATCTCTAAATAGTTTTCAATGCGTTTTATGGAAACTGTGCACTTACCAAGGTGTACGGGAGTCTGTTGCCCTTGGTAATTTCCTTCTGGAAGAATCGCTAATAAATCCTCAATTACACTTGAAGAAGCTGAAAAAGATATAGAAAGTAAGAGAACTATCGCCATTGACTTCATAAAAACCTCATTTAAATTATGATAGCTTTAAAAATAATTGGCTGTCACAAGAAACTTAAAATCTCAGGGGGTATAATTTTATACTTATGATGTTAAGAAACGTCGTGATTGGATTTCTTTGACCTAAATACGCAAAGGGCCAAGATGAATCTCGGCCCTTGCAAATTCTTTCTCTTAATATTCAGGAACAGAATCGGAAGTCAGTAAAAAAGATTATCGGAGCCGAACTTTAGTTGAAGATGTTTTCCCTGACTCATTTTTATCTGCATTGATTGTAAGAGATGCTTCTTCAAAATATGGATCTGTAAGCCCAGCTTCTTTAAGATTTATTTTCACTTCTTGGTGAATATATGCCTCACAGGCATCAAAGCTTCCTTCAATAATTTTAATCAATTGAGCTTTATACTGAACGGGAGAAGTTTCTAAACAAAGTCCAACTTTTAAAGTGAATGTATGTTTCTTACATCCACTACCTTATGAAACGTTAACAAGAATGTTCTCATTAGCATCATCAAGTTTTGCAGATTGAATTTTAGCCGCAAATACAGAAAGAGATAGAAGTGACAAAGCAAGAATAATGAATTTCATTATTGGCTCCGTTATTGTCATGTCTTCATAGTATTTGTACCTTTTAGCCTTGGACTGTTTGTAATATGCAAATTGTAGATTAGAAATTAATAAGTTTATTTGAAATTTACTTCATTGTATTTGTGTTTTTTTTAAATTGAAAAATCTATTTAATTTAAATTGGGCTAGAATTTTTTTCTAGCCCAGTTTTTAAAATTTATATCTAAACTTTAATCAACCTGCAGAAATGCGCAGTTATTTTCTACTTTTAGACTTTCAACTTCAGTGACTGAATTATGGTAAGATTCCATCATTTTTTTCTCTGACTCAAGGAATGTACATGATCTTGCAACGTCGTTACATACCCCAAGGTCAGCTATGGCCAGCTTAGCATTTGATGTATTCAGATGACTGTAGCATGATAGAATTGTATCGTTGCAGCTTTTTGCGTATTCTTGCACAACTGGCCACCGATTCTTGCAGTAACTGGCCGGCCTTTCTTGCAATAACTGGCCACTTCGACAGGCGCCTCATTTCTTGATCTCTTATTCGTCTTTTTTCTCCTTAACTGTAGCCTTATTTTTTTCTTTGTCTTAGCCCAGCGATTATGTCCTAGTCTTATTTCCCGGCGATTATGTCCTATTCAACAAAAACTGCTTAGTATTTCCTTAAACATTTTAAAGGGATGGCAGTTTTATGAAGGGAGTTTTCATG
>Ga0247843_1002969_pt1 | contig 29062 bp, 27 predicted proteins | sample LaCruzMarch2017__FD_192420 | JGI IMG/M metagenome (GOLD analysis project Ga0247843, IMG submission 192420) | Freshwater microbial communities from meromictic Lake La Cruz, Castile-La Mancha, Spain - LaCruzMarch2017_8m | ecosystem: Environmental > Aquatic > Freshwater > Lake | place: Spain... | reverse complement strand
AGATACCGGAGCATTTTGGACAGTGTTTTTAAGCATTTCTAAATTTCCTTTTTTAGAAAGCATACCTAATGGACTATTTTATATATATAAATATATGTTTTTAGCCCTACATTTTTTCCATTATGCCTAAAATTCGGTTTAGAACACGGCACCTTGGTTTGGTCACAAAATATTGACGTAAGTCCCGAATATCTTTATCGCAATTGTATTTAAATATCTAAATACAGTATCTTTTCCGAGCTTCTTTAATCGCTTTTTTAACTTGTGAAGGTGCGGTTCCGCCCAAGCTTACCCGACTTGCTACCGATTGTTCAACGCTTAGGACTTTATAAACTTCCTTGCTGATGCTCGGCTCAATTTCTTGAATTTCTTTAAGTGATAAATCGGCAATTTGGCAATTTTTATCGATTGCAACTTTAACTATTCTCGCAGTTATGTGATGAGCTTGTCTAAACGGAAGTTTTAGCTCACGAACCAGCCAATCGGCAAAATCGGTAGCGGTTGAATAACCTTGATTTGCGAGTGCATGCATACGATCTTTATCGGCGATAAAATCGTCGACCATACCGATCATAGCAGTCAAAACCAGCTGCCATTGCAATGAAGCATCGAACAAAGGCTCTTTGTCTTCCTGCATGTCTTTATTATAAGCCAGCGGCAAGCCTTTCATGGTTATAAGTAATGAATTTAGCGAGCCGACGATGCGTCCGACTTTGCCACGCACCAATTCGGCAGCATCGGGGTTGCGTTTTTGCGGCATGATCGAGCTACCGCTGGTGAATAAATCGGAAAATTTAATAAATCCGAACGGCGAACTTGTCCAAATAATGAATTCTTCTGCCAAACGGGAAAGATGAATTGCCGAAATTGAAGCTGCGGATAGGAAATCCAAAGCAAAATCACGATCCGAAACCGAATCGAGCGAATTTGCGGTCGGTCTTGCAAAACCGAGCAGTTTTGCGGTGAGTTCACGGTCAATCGGGAATGAAGTTCCGGCAAGTGCAGCTGCACCGAGCGGACATTCGTCAAGCCGTTTGAGCAGGTCTTGCAAGCGTGAACGATCCCTACCGAACATTTCAACATAAGCATTTAAATGATGAGCAAGCACGACGGGCTGAGCGGTTTGCAAATGGGTGAAGCCCGGGAGAATCGTGTTGATATGTTCTTGCGCACGGGTGAGCAAAGATTTTTGCAAATTTGCAAGGAGTTGTTCAACCGTAATTGCTGCATCACGCACAAACATACGGAAATCGAGGGCAACTTGGTCATTACGTGAACGGGCGGTGTGGAGCTTGCCTGCAACATCGCCGATCAATTCGCCAAGCCTTGATTCAATATTCATATGAATATCTTCAAGTGCTTCTTTAAAAACGAAATTTCCCGCTTCGATCTCTTTTTTAATCAACTCTAAACCTTTGATAATTTGGCTAGATTCTTTTTTGCTGATTATCCAGGTTTCTGCCAACATGGTTGCGTGGGCGATCGAGCCTTTAATATCCTGGGCATATAATTTACTGTCAAACTCAATCGAAGCATTGATTCTTGCCATAATCTCGGCAGGGCCGCTCGCAAATTGTCCGCCCCACATCGGATTGGCGGAAGATTGGGGTTTGGCAGAAGTTTTGGTCGATTTTTTCGTATTCATATAATTATACTTTTTTGTCTTGGGCTTAATTGTCACAAAAGTTTAACAAAATTGTTTTTGCTTGAAAACGTATTTTATTGGATAATCGCACAAATGCAATAAGCAAACTTACATAAGTAAGGGGCGTAACGATGTCGGAAACAACCACAAACCCAATATCAAAAACTGCCGAGGAACGCCAAAGTAGGCTTGAAGAGGAAACCTCGGGCGGTAAATATGTGTTTAAGCAACTACGAACTATGGGGATTATGGCAGTCGGAGCGGTTGCGGGGTTTTTTGCATTTGGGGCATTAAAAAATACCAAACTTCCCGAATGGATTGCCAAACAATTTAAACCGGGTGAGCATTTGCAAGAAGTCAGCGAAATTGTAAAAAACAATTTGAAATGGGGCGGAGCATTTGTAGGTACTATAGTATCGTCGATGTTTTGTACCTATGAACATTGGAAGAACGTAGAATCGGAAAAACTCGCAGTTGCCGAAATGAATATCGATCTTGCCAATATGGTTGAACAACGCAATCAATTTGCAACGACGCTTAATCATCAAGAGCAAATTATCAAAGATTTAGTCGCCGAGAGGCAAGGTAAACAAACCGCACCCAAAAGCGAAAATATAAGCAAATCGAGCGGAGCCGGACATGGCGGACATTAGTAGCCTTAATCCTATCGATAAAATTACTCCGACCCCTCGCAAAAGTAATGAGCTTGGGATTGTCGATTTTATCAAGGAATGGGGATTATCGATTTTATTGGTTAAGGGGGCTTCTGTTTTAGGTTTTTTATACGGTAAGAAAACCGATAAAGATCCGATGATAACATCTGCGGTTGCGGGTACCGTTGCAGGCTATATCGAGCTTTATCGGCATTGGAGCAAAGATAAGAAAAAGCAACTCGCAGTCGGTGATCTTCATCAAGAGATTTATAATGTTGCCGATCCGAGCGAGCTTAATTCCCAGCTCGAGCAGAATGGACGCATTCAAGCCGGGATTAAACAAATTATTGCCGATCGCAGCGGACATTCGCATGTTGAGGCATCTTATGTAGACAAACATGCCCCTATGGTTAAAGCTTAATGCAAATAATAATCACAAATTCTCCCGATTTCTCTAAGCTTAGCACTATGCACGCCGATTGTTTTGCCAAAAATTGGAGCGAGCGGGATTTTGCCGAGATGTTCGATTTTGCCGGCACTTTTGCAATAATTGCCGAGCAAGGCTTTGCGGTAATTCGCATTTTGTTTGACGAGGCGGAGATTATCACGGTAGGGGTTGAGAAATCTGCCCGCAAGCAAGGAGTTGCTGCAAAAATCGTTGCACAAATGCTGGAATTTGTCACACAAAAACAAGTTGCTAATATTTTCCTTGAGGTTCGCAAAAGCAATATCGCAGCAATCAATTTATATCAAAAATTTGATTTTAAAATAATCTCAACCCGCAAAAATTATTATCACAATGATGACGGCACAAGTGAAGATGCGATTATGATGCGGTTTTAACTTTTTGTTAACAAATCTATGATATTTTTATCTAAATAACCGATTTAAGGATAATTTTATGGATGATTATGATGATTTTCAACAAAATGTTAGACCGCGATTATTAGAATCCGCTGAATCGGCAGGTTTAACATTTGATGATATAAAATCACAGCTTGATCCCAATGAATGGGAAAGATATACAAACTCGGACGGAAGTCCGGGCGGTTGGGTTTCATCTCGGGCAGAATATAATTTTTCTAACCGAGCGGACGGCACCGGTGAGAGAATCAATAATTATCCCATAGTTGATCTTGCTCAAGAACGCTTTAGGGGTATCTTTAAAGATCTTTATATCGACAAAGATGTAATAATCGGTGGAGGTTGTGTTTTGTCGGGTAAGGTATCGATTACGGGAAATTCAACAATTTTAAATTCTCGTATTTCTGATGCTGAAGTCGATAATTCTACTATAGTCGATAGAATGGGGGCGGTAGACGGAGTTGTCGGCGAGCATAATCAACCGATTAAGATTGCCAATCAAACTTTAACATTTGCAGGCGATGATTTAGACTCATTCGCAAAATCTGCAGCAAGAATGTTAAAAACTTTACCCGCACTCATCGGATATGATGATTCTATCACTTACTCTAAAGATGATCCGAAGTATCAGCGGCAAAAAGATATTTATAGCGAAGCGTTATCGGCAAGTGATCCTCAAGAATTTAGTCGCTATATAAATGCCGATGGCAGCAAGGGCGGTTAGGTTTCAAGATATGCGGTTTATCAAGAGGGAGAGAATTTGTATCCCTTGGCTGAACTGTCTCAAGAGTTACGAAAAAATCTTATAATCGACCCCGAAGCAATAGTCGCACGTAACTCTAGCTTATCGGGGAAAGTAGAGATTAAAGGTGCTTCAATAATTTATCAATCTGAGGTCAGCAATGCCGAGATTTCTAATAGTATTATAACTGAACAAGCACCAGGTGATTTTATTAGCGGCACGCCGGATCACCCGGTTGTAATTTCCAATAAGATAGTAAGCTTCGGCGGTAAATTTGCCGCACAAATCGTTGATGATGTTCGGGGGCTGCAGTTTTATCAGAATCACCCTAAAACCGATTATGAGGGCAAAAAATGGTCGTTAGTTGAAACCCCTAAATTTGATGAAAAAGCAAGGTCGGCTATAGAAGCGGCATACGGAGATGTTGAAATGCGAGGTGTTGATCAAGCTTATCCCGTGCCCGGAGAGCGGTTGGAAATTGCCAAAAGAATTTTATTGGCTGCAGGCCTTGCCGTACAAGAAGGTGATCAAACCGGCGAAGGCGTAAAGGTTAATTTAAAAAAATCAGTTCTTAAGAGGTGATTAATTCTTAACCGTCGGTTGATGAGTAGCGATAAAAGTTAAACGCTGTTGAATCTCATCGGTTTTTGCAGGGATTCTTTCCCCACGCTCGTAAGCGGTAAGGAGTTGTTTATAAAATATTGCTGCATCTTGCCAGTTATTTTGCTTATCGAGCATAATCGCCATATTATAACGATATTTAAGATTCTCGGGCGATAATTCGATCGCCTGATTCATCTTTTTAACGGCCATATCATAATTACCCGATTTATCGTAAATAATCGCCATTTGGGCAGGAATCGGGCTAAATGAAGGGTGGTTTTTTTCAAGTTTTTGCAGTTCGATTAAAGCTTGCTCGGGCGATTCGTCGGAAAGCAAAACCAGGAAGTTATTTAATCCTTCAACATGATTGGGATAAAGCGAAAGCAAACGACCGTAAAGCGGTCTTGCAAGCTGAATTTGTCCGGCTCGGTGGTAAGTCGTGGCAAGACCGAATAATGCCAGTTTATTTGAAGGTTGTATGCCAAGAACTTGTTTGTAAAGTGATATCGCTCGTTCTTGATTTCCTTCCATTACGTCGTCATATGCATTTTCAAGTAATTGATCGATATTTACTTTAGGGGTCGCTACGCTGATTTTAATTCCAACCCCTTCATGTTTCTGCACATTGCTGCTATCTAAAGCATTGCTTTGAATGTGCTGCATATCGATTTGTTTGGGTGAATCGTCTTTTGGCGGACTTTTTTCTTTGGGAAGTGCGTTTACGATAGCCTTCGATTGATCGGAAATAGCTGACTCGCTTTTTACCGGTTGCATAGGTTGGGTAGGGCTTACAAAAGGTAAAGTTACTGCTTGTAACCCGACCGGAGCAATCTCTTGTTGCGGCGTTGTTACGGAAGCGATCGGAGGTGTTTCGGTGCTAGGTTTTGCAGCAGCGGAAGGAAGATCGGGCAGAGTTTTTTCGGCAATTGTTTTGACGCTATTTTGTGAATCTAGCGAAAGAGCAAGCAATTCGGTCTTGGTCATTAAAACCATTGTGTTTTCAAGTGCGATATTCTGCGTAGCCTTTTCAACAATTTCATTGGTTGAACGCAAATGATTATTGTAAGTATTTTGTGATAATATATCTATAGTTTGTGATTGGTTTGAAAATATTTTGGAACTATATTCACCGATATGTGATACTGCATTATCTTGCCAAGAAACTGAAGCAGCAATAGCTGCTTTTAAAGAATATTCATAATTTGCAAATAATAAAGATTCCTCGGTTTTTGCAGAAAATTTATTTGTTGCATTATCAGCAATAGATTTAAGCAAAGAAAAAGATTGCTTGAATCCTTCTTGCTTGGCGACTGCAAATTTTGCAATTGCTTTTTCTTCTTCGGTTGGTTCTTGTTCGGCAAACGGACTTTTATATAGCGGGCTTGCCTGTAAAGACGTTGTTTTTTCTTGCAGTGATTCTTGGGTTTTTCCCGGTTTATCTTGATTTATATGTTCGTATAAATTATCAGGGAGATCAAAATCTGCACCCGCAGCAAGAATTTGATTTGGAAAACAAATTAGAGAAACCGCAGCACATAATGTGCCGATTTTAAATAGGGGCTGCAATAATCTTTTTTCTTTGGTCATAATTTTTTCTAAAAAATGCCCCTATATTATTACAAGGGGCATTATTGCCTATTTTATTTTTGAAACTCAAATTCGACTTCTACGCGACGATTAACCGCCATACAAGCAATTTTAGCTTTTCTGTTTTTGCTATTTTTGCATTCGTCAACCGGAGATTGTTTGCCGAGTCCACGTAGACCCAAAACATTGGCATCGATCCGCATTTTGCCGTCGAGATATGCTTTAACTGAATGGGCTCTGCGAACCGATAATTTGTCGTTATATTTATCGGTGCCGATTTGGTCGGTATAGCCGACGATGTTAACTTTTGTAACATGTGGCGAAAGATTTACCGCTGCGGCAATTTGGTCAAGCTTTGCAGCAGATGTTGGGGTGATGATAGATTTATTGAAGTCAAACAAAATAGTTAATTGTTCGCTGACTAATTGAGCGACCGGTTCGGGAGCAGGTGCAGGCTCGGGAGCTGCAACGGGAGCAGGAGCAACTTCTGCTTGCGGAGCAGGTGCAGCAGCACAAGGACTGGAAGGAGAACTCCATTTTGTTTGCACGCAATTACCGAATTTCTCACTTCTTATCGGCTGCTTGCCGGCACCTGTTACAACGTCTTGCACGCCCTCGGCAAACGCAAGTGATGAACAAGAAATAGTTATGCCTAAACAAAGGATTAAAGCTTTTATGTTTTTTCTCATCGTCAATCTCCCGATCGCTAATTTGTTGATTGGATATATCTTGTTTAAGACTTTATTTCACCTGCGTCAATCGCAATTATTATACTCACTGATGCACCGCCGTCGGCAAGGTTTTCGAGAGAAAAAACCGCTTTATGATCATCAAGAATTTTCTTAACTATTGAAAGTCCGAGTCCGGTACCTTTTGCCCGAGTCGTCATATAGGGTTCGAGTAACCTGTCCATTTTTTCGAGCGGAAAACCGATGCCGTTATCGCTGATATTTATTTTGCAATATTCGCCTTCTTGCGTGCATTTTACGGTGATAATTTTGTTTTCTTTTTCAAGACTCTCAAATGCTTCGGCAGAATTTTTGAGCAAATTGAGCAATACCCGACTGATTTGTTGCTCGTCGCATGATATAAAAATCGGCAAGTCGCTAATTTCAAGATTATATTTAATATTGCTATGGGCAACTTGTTCGGAGAACACCGCCTTGCGGATAATCGGGGTGATGTCTTCTCTTTTTATCGAAGGTGCGGGCATGCGGGCAAAGCTTACGAATTCATCGACTATTCTGCCGATATCGCCGACATGTCTGGTGATCGTATCGAGATATTTGGTATAATTTTCGCTATCTAAGCTTATCTGCGGCAGGTATTTTTTGCGTAATCGTTCGGCGGCAAGTTGAATCGGGGTGAGCGGATTTTTAATCTCGTGGGCAACTCTTCTGGCAACGTCCGACCAAGCAGCACTTCTTTGAGCAACCAGAAGATTGGTAATATCGTCAAAAGTCATGATATAACCGTCAATATTTTGTGCGTTTTTCTCAACCGCAATTCGCACATGTAATATATGCGATTTGTCGCCGCGTTTGATCGTAATTTCTTCTTGAATTGCCGAGTTTGCATTATTTTGGGATTGTTTAAACAGATCGGCAAATTCGGGGATTATATCAGTTATAATTTCGCCCTTTAGCGGAGTGGCTTGCGGAACCAACAATATTCCCGATGCAACAGGATTGGCAAGCGTCACCCGTTTTTCCGGTGATAAAGCAATAATTCCTGCCGAGACACCCGATAAAACCGCTTCCGAAAAGCGTCTTCTCGTATCAAGCAATCGGTTAGCCTCGATTAAATCCCGGCGTTGTTTTTCCAGCTCATCGGTCATGCGGTTAAACGCACGAGCCAAGGTTGCAACTTCGTCGTCTTTTCTGCCCTCGCCGACCCGCACTGAAAAATCGCCAGCCCTTACCCGTTCCGATGCGTTGATTAGCTTGCCGATCGGAGCGATTAGTTTTGAGGCAAAATACATGCCGTACCAAATTGCGGCAAGTAACAAAAGAACTGCTATAACCACAAAAACTGCAGAAAATTGAAGCTGTTTGCTTAAAATATTTTCTTTAAGTTTTTTATACTGTTTAACGCTGCCTTCGGCGGTGTCGACATGCGAGCTGACTCGATTATCGATTAAGCGTCCGATTAAAAGATAAGAATCAGGAAAACGTGAGCTTTTGAGTTTTATCAATGCCCGAACTTTGTCTTTGCCTTCGAGTCGGCTTATCACCTCACCGCGATCGGCAATTGCAATATCGCTTTCGGGCAGACGTTCAAAAATCAATGAAAATGTAAGTTGAGATTGAGCAATAACGTGATTATTTTGGATAATCGCCGCATCTGAAAGCGAACGCAGTAAAGTTTGGGTATTTATAATTCCGCTCAAAGCAGTGTCGGACAAAGCTTGATTATCGATTTCCCGTTCAATATCGCCTGCCATTGCAAGTGCGTCGCCACGAATAGTATATTTATGCTCGTCGATGTAAATTTGCGATACCGTAACCGATTCTTCCAAAGCAATGCTGACTCTTTCATCAAACCAAGATTCTATGCCGAGATTAAAGAAAAATGCCGAAAACACCGAAACGATTACGGTTGGTAAAATTGCCACGATTGAAAACATCGCTACGATTCGGGTTTGCAAGCGTGAGCCGACCGAACCCATTTTAAGCGAAGACCATAATCCCAATGCCCGTTTGATTACGATTGCGGCAAAAATTAGCGACAATCCACCCACGAAAATAAGCAGATTTTTGGTAACTTTATCATTAACGATAACCCCGGCATTGCGGGTTATTGAGATGTAAGTTGCGATAACCGCTATAAAAGCAGTGATCAGTAATGCGGTGATCAGATTGCGGGTGCTGAAAAAACTATTTTTCTTAATCATGTTTTCTTAATTGAATTAAATGCCGCTGATTATTGATTAACTACACTTCGTTGTTGAATTTTGCCATATAAATATTATAGACGAAGTAAGCTTTTTATTTAATGGAGTATTCTAAATGGTTAATACTGCGGTTGATCCGGTACAAGCAGGCAATGTTGCCAATATTGCAGGTGCGGCGGTTTCACACGATATGTCGTTTTACGGAATGTTTATGCATGCCGATTTGGTGGTGCAATTGGTTATGGGGGCTTTGGTTCTTGCCTCACTTTGGACTTGGGCGATTATTTATGATAAATGGTCGGCTTTTCGCACTATAAAAGCCCGGTCGGCAAAATTCGAGAGTGATTTTTGGGCAAGCGAAGCATTGGATAAATTCCACGAAAGAGTTAAAAAACGTGCTAATCACCCGATGGCGGTAATTTTTGTTGCCGCAATGGACGAGTGGTTTCGTTCACGCATTCGTGATATTTCTACCGCAAATCTTTCGCAAAAACTCGGTATCCGTGAACGCATCAATCAAGTTATGATTGTCACCCGTAACCGTGAAATCGAAAAACTTGAAAATTGGTTGGGCTTTTTGGCAACCGTGGGTTCTTCAGCTCCTTTTATCGGGTTGTTCGGAACCGTACTCGGAATTATGCACAGTTTTACCGCAATTGCCCAAACTAAAAATACATCACTTGTAAGTGTCGCTCCCGGGATTGCCGAAGCTCTTTTTGCCACCGCAATCGGTCTTTTTGCGGCGATTCCTTCGGTTATTGCCTATAATAAATTCTCGAGCGAACTCGACAAATTATCCGGCAAGCTCGAAGATTTCAGCGTTGAATTTAATATGCTGATGTCGCGTCAAATTGAAGGGTGATTCCTATGGCAGGCGGAATAAATAGTTCGGGCGGAAATAGCGGTGGAAGACGCAGCCGAAGACGTAACGGATTCTCGGAAATCAACGTGACTCCGATGGTCGATGTGATGTTGGTGTTGTTGATTATCTTTATGGTTGCGGCTCCGATGTTGACCGAGGGTGTAAAGGTTGATTTACCCCAAGCCAAAGCCTCGCCCTTGCAAGATCAAGACAAGCCGCTTAATATTTATGTCCAAAAAGACGGCAAAATAAGCTTGGAAACCAACCCGATTTTGATCGACGAAATTGCAAATAAGCTCAAAGCGATTGCCGGTGAAAAAGTTGATACGAGAATTTTTATCCGTGGCGATAAAGGGCTTGATTACGGTCGCATGATGCGAGTCGTCGGTGAGGTAAATGCGGCAGGATTTAGCAAGATAGCACTGATTACCGACCAAATAGACGAAGCCCCCGTAAAGAAATAATATGTTGGGATTTGGCAAGATAAAATTAACTAGAGGAATGCAATTCTCGGCGATATTGCATCTGATCCTCTTGTTGCTGACTATCTTTGGCTTGCCGAGTTTCTTTCACCGCAAGATCGACCCCCAGCCGATTGCAATTTCGGTCGATATTTTGCCGATTGCTCCCAAAAGTAATGTTAAACCGCAGGAAGAAGCCCCGAAAAAACCTGATCCCGTAAAGCCGATAGAAGAAAAAGAGACTGCTAAAAAAGCCGCTCCTGAAACCACAAAAGTTGAGCAGCCCAAACCGACTCCGCCGCCCCCGCCTCCTGTAAAGCCGGAAGTCCCTAAAAAGATTGAGCAACCCAAACCGCCGGAAAAACCTAAGCCCGAGAAGCCGAAAAAAGAGGTCGATCCGTTAAAAGATATTTTCAAAAGCATTGAAGATACCGCCAAGAAAGACGAATCAAAAAAGCCTACCCAAGCAAAACCTGCCGAAACGCATAAGGCAAAATCGGATAATTATGACGAAACCGCTCCGCTTTCGATCAGCGAGATTGATGCGATCAGAGGGCAGATCGAGCAATGTTGGAATCCGCCGGTCGGTGCAAAAGATGCGGCAAATCTGGTAGTCAATTTGCATATAGAAATTGCTGTGGACGGCACGGTTACGAGTGTTGAGCTGGCAAGCGATAGCGGACGTTATAATTCGGATTCTTTCTTTGCCTCGGCAGCCGATTCGGCAATGCGTGCGGTGCGTAAATGCAGTCCGCTTAAAAATCTCCCTGCAGATAAATACGATACCTGGAAAGATATGACTATTACCTTCGACCCTAAAAATATGCTGTAGTGTTATTATAAAAAATATCTATTTGACAAAAAGTAAGCATTTTGCTTTGCTCGTTTACAGTTTAACGGAGAGTTTATGCAAGAAGAAGCGACAAAATCAAAAAAAGCAAGTGCGGTGAGGCGTTTGCGTGCATTTGCGGTTGATTTTTCGCTGATTATGACGATCAACTTTGCTTTGCAAAGCTTGGTTGTTAAATTAAGCCTACTTAATTCTTCTTCCGAAGACCCCTTATATTCGACAAATATGTCGTTATTTTTGCTTATCAATTCTGTTTTTGTTTTGTTGCTTTATATTGCTTATTATGTTGGATTTTTGCGTTCGCCTTGGCGAGCCACTATCGGTAAAAAAATTCTTGCAATCAGGGTTGTGAATTTTTCCGATCAAGGAAGAATAAAATTTCACCATGCTTTTGTTAGGCTTATCGTTTCGCAAACCCCGATGTTATTGTTCTTTATCCTAATTATTGTAATTAACGGAATTGATTATTTTAACGGCGAGAATGTCAGAAATAATTTAATTTTGGGCGGATCTGCATCTTATTACATGTTGTTTGCGATTATTTATTATATTGCCCAGGCTATAAGTATAAAAAGATCGCCCGATAACCGCAGTTTTGCCGATAAATTGTCGGGTAGCGTCGTAATCTCTACGAAATAGCCGCTTTTAAATTATATATTTTTGTTTAAGTTTTTTGTTTTTGTTAACACTTTATAAACACTCTTTGAGTAGTATATTTTTAAATCGCTAATAAACTCGGGGGCAATATTTTGATAACGCAATTAAAAATAGCAGAATTGCTTTGCACTAGACTCTGTCATGATTTGACCGGTCCGATCGGTGCAATGGCAAACGGAGCCGAGTTTCTTGCCGATGAAGGCTTTGATATGCAAGCCCAGGCGATTGATTTAATCGGAAGCAGTGCCGCACAGGCAGTTGCAAGATTGCAATTTTACCGCAAAGCATACGGCAGAATCAATGATTCCGGTGAAGCAAATATCGAGGAATTAAAGAAAACCGCCGGCGATTTTTTTGCCGGAACCCGGATTATAATCGATTGGGCGGATAATTATACCGATGCTTCGGGAGTTTCTATAAGCTATAAAATGGGGCGGTTATTGTTAAATATGCTGATTATATCATCGGCAAGTTTGATTGGCGGCGGAACAATAACGATTCGCTTGTTAAATGACGGACAATTTAAGAAAATAGAGCTAACTTCAAGCGGTGCAAAAATAAAATGGGAAGCCGAAACCGAGACGATTTTAAACGGACATGTTGCTATTGAGTCACTCACCCCTAAAAATGTGCAGATCGAACTAACCCGAATGCTTGCAAATGAGATAGAAGCCGGTTTAGCTTGGAGCGTAAAAGAAAATTCGGTCGAGTTATGTGCAAGCAAGCCGATTTCAATCTGACAATAATATTGGTTTTTCTAATAAAGGATAGTTTATGGACGATTTAATCAGCGAATTTATTGCCGAAACTTCGGAAAGCATTCAATTGCTGGATTCGGAATTGGTTAAGTTGGAGCAAAATCCAAATGATGAAAAAATTCTCGGTAATATTTTTCGCCTTGTCCATACTATAAAAGGTACTTGCGGATTTCTTGGATTGCCTCGTCTTGAGGCGGTTGCTCATGCTTCGGAGAATGTTCTCGGAAAAATCCGTGATAAAATCATCGTAGTTACTCCGACTGCAATTTCTTTTGTTCTCGAATCACTTGATTGTATTAAAGTTATTGTTGAATATCTCGGCACTAAAGGCGAAGAGCCGGCCGGGAACGACCATCCTTTGATTGCAAAGCTTAATGCTTTTGCCGATTCTAACGGGGAGGTTGCCCATGCAGATACTGCTAATTCAGATAATTCAGGCGTTTCTGCTCCGGCAGAAGAAATGGCCGCTCCGGTTGAAGCTCCCGTCGCACAAGAGCAGGTGCAGCCGGTTGTTCCGAGCGAAGAAGTTAAGCCTAAAGAGGTTGCCAAGGAAGTTGTGGCTGCCGCAAGTCACCCCGTAACTGAAACTAAAGATCATGATTCGGGACAAAATTCTGCCAATCAGTCGATTCGGGTGAATATCGACGTGTTGGAAAATCTTATGCAGATGGTCGGTGAGCTGGTTTTAACCCGCAACCAATTATTACAAATCGTTCGTACTCGTAACGACCCCGTTTTTGCAACTCCTTTGCAGCATTTAAGCCATATTACGTCGGAATTGCAGGAGGGGATTATGAAAACCCGTATGCAACCGATCAGCAATGCTTGGTCAAAATTCCCTCGGCTTATCCGTGATTTATCGCTCGAACTCGGCAAGAAAATCGATTTGCGTATGATCGGTGCGGAAACTGAGTTGGATCGTCAATTGCTTGAGATGATCAAAGATCCGCTTACCCATATGGTGCGTAATTCTGCCGATCACGGTTTGGAAACACCTGCCGATCGTAAAGCAAGCGGCAAATCGGAAACCGGAACCGTAACTCTTTCCGCTTATCATGAGGGCGGACATATTATCATTGAAATCAGCGATGACGGACGCGGTTTACATATCGAAAAAATAAAACAGAAAATCTTGTCCAACGGCTTGGCGAGCGAAGCCGAGCTTGCAGATTTGGATAATCGACAAATAATGCAGTATATCTTCCGAGCCGGTTTCTCGACTGCCGAGAAAGTAACCAGTGTTTCCGGGCGTGGTGTGGGTATGGACGTGGTTCGCAATAATATCGAGCGGATCGGCGGAACTATCGAACTTAGCTCTGAATTCGGCAAAGGATCGAAATTCAGCATCAAGATCCCTCTAACTCTGGCGATTGTTTCGGTGCTTATAGTTGAAAGCGGCGGCGAGCGTTTTGCATTACCGCAAATCAACGTCCAGGAATTGGTGCGTGCCGGCGGTGATTCCGAACATCATGTCGAGCATATCAATAATTCGTTGGTTTTGCGTTTACGGGGTAAATTATTGCCGCTGGTTTCGCTTTCCGAAGTTCTTAAAATCGACAAGCCTGAAACTGCGGAAGAGATTAGCTTTATTGCGGTTTGCAAGGTCGGGGCTTATAGTTTTGGCTTAATCGTCGATCGGGTATTTGATACTGAAGAGATTGTGGTTAAACCGACATCGGAAGTTCTTAAAGATATTTCGGTTTATTCGGGCAATACAATACTTGGCGACGGTAACGTCATCATGATTCTTGACCCTAACGGACTTGCCAAATCGACCGGAGAGCGTGAGATCGGCGGCGGCAGAGAAGCGGTTGAGCAAGTAAAAAGCAATAAAGATGCAAGAAATATCAACTTCCTGCTATTTAAAAGCGGAACTTCTTCACCCAAAGCAGTGCCTTTGGAATTGGTTTCACGTTTAGAAGAAATTGATATGACTACGGTTGAATTCTCGGGTGAACACCCCGTGGTTCAATATCGGGGTGAGTTGATGCGGCTTAGAAATATAAGCGGCTCCGAAGATTTGCCTAAAGACGGCAACAAAGAGGTTATCGTATTTACCTATGATAATAAAACCTTGGGCTTGGTGGTCGATGAGATAGTTGATATTGTTAATGCTACTTACGATATTAAACTTTCTTCCGATCAAAAAGGCTTCTTGGGCAGTATGGTTATTGAAGGACGCACTACCGATATCGTCGATGTTGCAAGCTTGTTGCGTGAGATTGTCGGTCAAGGTGAAGCAGAAGATTTGCCGGTCGGCGATGCTAAAAATGCCAAGTTACTATTGGTAGAAGATAGTCCGTTCTTCCGCAGCCTTACCGTGCAGTTCTTGAATTCCGCCGGCTATAAGGTGGTTTCGGCAGGCAGTGCTAAAGAAGCCTTGTCGATTCTTGCCGAAAAACCGGGGTTTGACGTGATTGTCAGCGATATTGAAATGCCCGAGATGGATGGGTTTGCTTTTGCTGAGATTTGTCAAAATAGCCCGACTCTTTCGAGTATTCCGATGTTTGCTTTTTCTTCGGCACGCACCGAGAGCAATCTTCTAAAAAGCAGCCAAGTCGGCTTTAAAGATTTCATTCTAAAAACCGATAGGGCGGCTTTATTGCATGCAATTGCCGAGACTCTCCATATCAATAACCGGGAGAAAATCTAATGTCCAACCAACTTGAAATTAGAAAAACTGCAAATATGGCTACTATAGAAGCCGGAGAAGAATTCGTAACCATGCGAGTCGGCGGACAGTCTTTCGGGATTTCCGTACTCATGGTGCAAGACGTTCTAAAAGGCTTAAAGGTAACCGGTGTGCCGCTTGCACCGCGTGAAATCTCGGGTTTGATGAATTTGCGTGGTCGCATCGTTACCGCAATCAATGTTCGTGAATGCTTTTCGATGCCGAAATCCGAAGTCACCGACCCTAAAAAAATAATGAGCGTAGTGGTTGAGCGTAAGGGCGAATTATTTAGCTTGATTGTTGATGCAATCGGTGAGGTGGTAAGCATTCCGCTTGCCCATATCGAAAAAAGTCCGGCTAATCTTTCGGGAAAATGGCGAGATGCGGCTTCAGGCGTTTATAAAATGCAAGACGAGCTTTTGGTAATTCTTGATGTTGATAAATTATTGAGTTTTAATTAGAAATATGCAATCAGGCAAAATTATTTATTATATCGGCTTGTTAGCTATCATAAGTAATTTGTTGGCTCTGTCTGCATGCACAAGCGATCTTTTTGAAGCTAAGGGTTTGTGTAGTTATACAGGTGGTTGTGCAGAAGAAAGTGAAGAAGAGGAAGCTCCTACATCTCCTTCTTCGGGACAAAAAACAGTAGAATAGCGTATTTAAGGTTATTTATGAAAACATGTTTAATAGTCGACGATTCAAAAGTTGTACGTATAGTTGCGAGAAGAATAATCGAGAAATTGGGTTTTAATATTGCCGAGGCAGAAGACGGTCAACAGGCGATTGATTATTGCAAACAGCAATTTCCCGACTTTATTTTGCTTGATTGGTATATGCCGATAAAAAGCGGAATCGAGTTTCTGCCCGAACTTCGGGCATTGCCGGGCGGTGATGCTCCGATCGTTATTTTTTGTACTACCGAAAACGAAATCGGTCATATTCAGCAAGCTATTATGGCAGGTGCAAACGAATATGTAATGAAGCCTTACGATGAAGATATTTTGCTCGGTAAATTGGCTCAAGTAGGAATCATATGACGATTAGAGTGATGATAGTAGATGATTCTGCGGTTATTCGCGGAATGTTAACCCGAGCTTTCGGTGATGCACCCGAGATAGAAGTAGTTGCGTCTTTATATAACGGTTTACAGGCGGTTGAACAAATTAAAGCACTTGATGTCGATGTTGTTATTCTCGATGTCGAGATGCCTCAAATGGGCGGAATTGAAGCATTACCCAAATTATTGGCGAATTCTCCGCAAAGTCGGGTGATTATGTGTTCGACTTTAACTTTGCACAATGCCGAAATCAGCATTAAAGCTTTGGAAATCGGAGCTGCGGATTATATCGCCAAGCCGAGTACCCGTACCGATAAAGACGATATTACCCGTTTTTATTTCGAATTGATTGCAAAAGTTCGCAGTCTTGTTTCTAAAGATAAATTGTCGCCTGTGGTTTCGACAAAAATATTACCTAAGGTTGAGCCACGCACTGCTAGTTTAGGTGTTGCAACCAAGCCTGACGTTAAACCGGAAGTAAAACTCGAAATTAAACCGACACAAAAATTTGAGGCAAAATATCCGGCTTCTAAAGTTCAGGCAATTGCAATCGGTTGTTCAACCGGCGGCCCTCAAGCTTTGGCGACTTTGTTTAAGGCTTTAAAGACAATCGGAATTCCTAACGTGCCGATTTTTATAACTCAACATATGCCGCCGACTTTTACGACTATTCTTGCCCAGCATATTTCGCAAGCGACCGGAAAAATCTGTATCGAAGGCAAAGACGGCGATTTGGTTGAAGAAAATAATATTTATTTGGCTCCCGGCGATTACCATATGATGCCGGTTAAAAAAGAAAATCGGGTAGTTATAAAAATCAACCAAAATCCGCCGGTTAATTTTTGTCGTCCTGCGGTTGATCCGATGTTGCAATCTTTGGTCGCAATATACGGCAAGAATTTGCTTACGGTTATATTGACCGGAATGGGTAGCGACGGCTTGGGTGGCTCTAGAGAGGTCGTTAAAGCCGGCGGCACCGTAATTGCCCAGAATGAAGCAACATGCGTCGTGTGGGGAATGCCAAGGGCAGTAACCGATAATAATTTGTGTAGTGCAGTTCTTACGCTTGAAGAAATTGCCGCATATATGGCTAAGGTATGCAAATGAACGATTCGGATTTTGAATTTATCAGCAAATTACTTAAGCAGCGTTCGGGTTTGGCTCTTGAAAAAGACAAGCTTTATCTGCTCGAGAGTCGCTTATTGCCGATTGCCCGTTCTTGCGGTGCTGCCGATTTGTCAGGCTTTATTACGATTATGCGAAGCCGTCCCGATGAAAAAATAATTAAAGAAGTCGTTGATGCTATGACTACCAACGAATCGATGTTTTTTCGTGATCAAAAACCGTTTGAGCAAATTCGCAATGTTGTTTTACCGCAAATTAAACAGGCTCGCCCGGGCGGCGGTAAAATTCGGATTTGGAGTGCTGCTTGTTCAAACGGGCAAGAACCCTATTCTTTGGCGATGTGCTTTCTTGAAGAAGCCTTCAAAATGCCGGGTTTTACTTATGAAATAGTTGCGACCGATATTTCGGATCGGGTGCTTGATAAAGCCCGCCAAGGCATTTATAGCCAATTTGAGATTCAGCGTGGTTTGCCGATAACTTTATTGCTTAAATATTTCAAGCAATTACCCGATAATAATTGGCAGATTAGCGAGAATCTTCGCAATATGATCAATTTCCGCAATCAAAATTTGCTTGCCGATTTCTCAATTTTGGGACGATTTGACATCGTGCTTTGTCGTAACGTCTTAATTTATTTTGATGAAGCAACCAAGCGTGGGGTGCTGGAAAATATCGCTAAAATACTCGATAGAAGCGGCGTTTTGATGCTCGGCAGCACCGAGAATATTTTTGGCATTTGCGATAAATATAAAGTCTCGGAAACTGAGCGCGGACTTTTTTACCCGGTTTAAAATTTCCCCATCACTCAAATTTATTATTTCTTGGGAATCCGGTCGGGGGCAGGCGACCCGAAGTGCCTCGATGTCCGAACCAAGGCGTAATGTCGCTTTCAGTGCGGGTGCGTTCGCCCGATTTCCAGGTTAGCCCTTCGCTTTTATTGAAGATTTTAACGTCGGAGATTTTACCCTCTTTATATTTTTGCAATGCAACGCCCTGCCCTCTATTCATTTCGGGGATTTCGCTAAGCGGAAACAGCAATAATTTGCGGTTTTCACCGATCACGCCGACGATATCGCCGTTTACCGGTTTGATAATTGCGGCGAGTGATTTGTCAGGGAGATTTAAGATTTGTTTGCCGTTTTTGGTGCTGGCAACCACGTTTTCGGCGGCAATTATGAAGCCTCTTCCGCTATCGGCTGCGACCAAGAATTTCTCTTGCGGATTATAAAGCGTCATTGCGACAACGTCATGATCATTGCCGAGTTCACAAAATAGACGTATGGGGTCGCCGTGTCCCTTGCCTTTTTGGATTTTGTCGCAAGCCAGGGTGAAAAAACGCCCGTCGGTTGCAAATAACAATAATTTGTCGGTAGTTTGGGCAAGGAGGCTGAAACGCTCTTCGTCACCGTCTTTATACTTAATGTCGGAAAGATCGCTCACATGCCCTTTTAAAGCCCGAATCCAGCCCATTTTTGAGCAGATGATAGTTATCGGCTCTTTTTCGATCAAAGCTTCGATTGAAATGATGCCGACTTTGGGAGCATCGGCAAAATCGGTGCGGCGTTTGCCGAGAACGGTATGTTCGCCGAATTGTTTTTTAGTTTCTTTAATCTCTCCGATGATAACTTTTTTGCGTTTATCTTCGGAGGCGAGAATTTCGTTCAGCTCGGCTTGTTCTTTGACTAAATTGTCGTTTTCTTTGCGGATTTCGATTTCGTCGAGCTTACGCAAACTGCGAAGCCGCATATTAAGAATCGCCTCGGCCTGGACATCGCTAAGATTCCATTTTTTCATCATTTTAGGCTTAGGCTCGTCTTCTTCACGAATCAGGCGGATAACCTCGTCTAGATTCAAATAAGCAATCAACAAACCGCCCAAAACTTCCAAACGGTGGGCGATTTTTTCCAAACGATATTTGGTTTTGCGGATTAAAACATCAAAGCGATGCTCTAAAAATGCTTGCAAAACCTGCTTGAGATTCATCACTTGGGGAACGCTGCTTGCAGTCAGCACGTTCATATTCATGTTGACCCGAGTTTCCAAATCGGTGACTTTGAACAAAGATTCCATTAACATTTCGGCATCGATTTGCCGGTTTTTCGGCTCTAAAATCAAGCGGATTTCTTCGGTCGATTCATCACGAATATTGCCCAAAAACGGCAGGCGTTTATTGCGGAATAATTCGGCGATTTTCTCGATCAAACGTGATTTTTGAATTTGGTAAGGAATCTCGGTAATTACGATTTGGTAAAGCCCGTGGCTTAAGATTTCCTTTTCCCATTTTGCACGCAAGCGGATCGAGCCTCGCCCGGTTTGATAGGTTTGCAGCAAGCTTTCCCCCGACTCAACTATCGTTCCGCCGGTTGGGAAATCCGGTCCTTTGACAAATTGCAACAATTCTTCGACCGATGACTCGGGCTTGGTGATAATTTGGATCAAAGCATCGCATAATTCACCTGCATTATGAGGGGGAATCGAGGTTGCCATACCCACTGCGATACCCTCGGAGCCGTTGGCAAGCAGATTGGGGAAGTTGGCCGGCAAAATTATCGGCTCGGATTCCTCACCGTCGTAAGTTGCACGAAAATCAACCGTATCTTGATCAATCGCCTGTAAAAGTGCGAGTGAAACTTCGGTAAGCCTCGCTTCGGTATAACGCATTGCAGCCGCATTATCACCGTCGATCGAGCCAAAGTTACCCTGCCCTTCGACCAGCGGATAACGCACCGCAAAAGATTGTGCCAAACGCACTAAAGTGTCGTAAACTGCAGTGTCACCGTGGGGGTGATATTTACCGATTACGTCACCCACCACCCTCGCACATTTCTTGAAACCCGATTTAGGGTCGAGCTTGAGCTGCAACATCGCATAAAGCAACCGACGATGCACCGGTTTTAAGCCGTCTCGCACGTCGGGCAGCGAGCGTGAGGTAATCGTCGATAACGCATAGGCTAAATAACGCTCGGAAAGAGCGTCTTTAAACGATACGTCGGTAATGATCGGGGTGTTGTCGTTGGTGGCTTTGTTCATTTCATTTCTCTATAAATACGTCCATCTGTTCGCCTATATAGAGCCTTTTCGGAGAAGATTCTATAGCATAAATCACTTCAAGCACTCTGGTGTCGACTCGCTCGCTGGTATCGCCGCTTAAATTGCGTTTGGGCTGCACGTAAGGCTCGATTCGCACCAAGCGTAAATCCACCGCAATATCTTTATTGCTGCGGAGTGCCGCTTTAGCTTTCATATCGGGGTTAAATCGCCAAACGTCGTTTTCGTCGATAGTTACCCGCAAATGCAGCGGATTATCGTTACCAAGAAGTATCGGGGCAATATTAGACCCTGCATTTATATATTGTCCTTTTTGCACCCGAACTTTTAGAATTCGAGCATCGATAGGTGCTTTAATTGTCATTTGTTCAAGCGTTGCCTCTGCAAGTTTTAGCTCGGCAATTGCAGATTCATATTCGGCTTTGGCGGTGTTTACCGAACTTGTTGCTTTCTTGGTTGCAAATCGCCGCCGCTCGACATCGTTACGGCTGATCGCCTCTTCCGACATTTTATTATAGCGGCTAAGCTGTTCTTTTTCGTCGTCCAAAGCGATTTTGGCATTTTCCAAGCGTGATGCGGCAGCGGAAACCTGCTTTGCTTTGGCATCACGATCGGCAATATTGATGCTATCGTCAAGTTTTACCAAAACATCACCTTGTTTGACGAGATCACCCTCGCTGACCATAACCTCGGCGACGATGCCCGGCAAATGACTGCCGACTTCTATATTGCGGCTGCTTGCCTCGATAATGCCGATTCCAGAAACCGCATCTTTAAACGGTGATGAAGGCGGCATACTTAACTGATTGGCAATTACCGGGGCGGGCTTGCCGTAAGTAAACGAGAAAAATATTGCGAATAACAATCCGCAACATGCCAACATCGGTATTAGTTTGCGTATGATCATAATATGCCTATTCGATATATTCTATTTTGCCGTCATCCATATGGGCGATGCGGCTTGCATAGGGGAAAATCCTATTGTCATGGGTTACTATCACAAAAGTCGTTGCTTTTCTACGATTTAAATCTTGCATCAATTCAACGATTTTTACCCCGGTATCGTGGTCGAGTGCCGATGTCGGCTCGTCGCAAAGCAATAATTTAGGCTCATGTACCAACGCCCTGGCAATCGCTACTCTTTGTTGCTGACCGCCCGAGAGTTGCGATATACCGTGTTCGCAACGATCACCGAGTCCGACTTCTTCGAGCAGTTCTTTGGCGGCTTCAATTGCTTGTTTGCGTGGGGTTCCGTTGATTATCAGGGGTACTGCAACATTTAAAACTACGCTCAAAGACGGCAGCAAATTATATTGCTGAAAGATAAAGCCGATATTTTTACCCCTAAATTCGATTCTTTGATTCTCGCTCATTTTTGCATAATTATTGTCAAACAGGCTACAATCGCCGCTATCTTGAGTGAGTACGCCGGCAATTATCGAAAGTAGGGTCGTTTTGCCGCACCCCGAAGGACCGACCAGCATGAAAAACTCGCCGACATTTATATCGAGATCGACTCCTCGTAATGCCCAAACCCGATTTTCATTATTTCCGAAAGACTTTTCGATAGATCGACAAGATACTGCAATATCATGATTTTCGCTATTCATATTTATCCTCTAAATACGGTTGCGGGATCGGTCTTTATAATTTGGCGAATTGCAAGTAAAGCAGCTGCCGAGATTATAAGAAAAACCCCTCCTGCCGCAAATAACAGCAAAGCAGGCGGCATTAAGAATGCTAAAACCGAATCATGGAATTTCATGCCGAAAAGCGATGTAAGTCCGACCCCCAAACCGTAACCGATTAAGCCGATAGTCATCGCCTGCAACATCACCATTCTAAGTAAGACCGAATTTCTTACCCCCATTGCTTTTAGTGCAGCATATTGCTTGGTATTTTCCCGAACGAAATTGAAAAATGCCTGCCCTGCAACCGCCGCTCCGACGATAAAACCTAAACCGATTGAGATGCCGAAATTTATCGGGATTCCCGTATTATCCATCCAATAATTATATGTAACGTCTTTAAAATCCGCGGTCGTCATTGCTTTGAGGTCGGTTTTTTGTGAAATATTTGCGGCAAGAGTCCTTAAGTCGACTTCGGGCTTAGCCTTGACCAATATATATGTGAGTTGCTTACGGGTTGTCGGAGTATAATTTAGGGCGCGTGAGAAAGTAGTAAATATTTTAGGCGTTAGAACAAAATTACGGCTGACTTTTGCATAGCCTTTAACAACAGCTCTGCGATCGTTGATTTCGATTACGTCGCCGATTGCAAGCGGACGTTTGCTGCCGTCGGGGTTAGTCATTGCCAGCAAGGTTGAGGCGGCTTCTTTATCGACTATAACCCCGTCGGAAAGTCTTAAATCACTTAAATTGCCTTCAATTATTTTGGGAGCGCCGATCAACGTAGCATCGTCGAGTCCGACCAAATTTATGCTTCTTGTCGTGCCGTCGGGAAGTTTGCCGACCATAAGAGTCGTAAATAACGGCGCCGCCCAATCCACCCCTTCAACACCGCGAACCCTTGCAAGGTCGGTGCTGCGAACCGGCTTATTCTCTTCGACGAATCTTACGCCCTTATCCATTACCCAAATATCGGGCGAGGCAACATCGCCGATGAAACTATAAGTTCTCGACATCAATCCGACGAAAATTGCCGGCTGTTGGGTCATAATCAGCGAGGCAAAGGTAATCCCCACCACCATGGCGATATATTTACCCCGTTCGCCGAAAAGCATCTGTAAGGCGATAAAATACATATCTAATACTTCAATAAGTTGCGACCGCTCATCTTATATCACCCGATTACAATATTTGCTAAGAAAAATCATAGCTTTTTCTATGCTTTTATTTATATTTTATCGATTATGACTGGTATAATTCACAAATTCATTCATTTAAGAGTCCAGAGTACCTATTCGTTGCTTGAAGGAGCGATGCGGATAAATAATTATTTTGTTGTAGTTTACAAGTGATACCACAGACTGTTTTTAAATATTAGCTTCAATATTTAAAAAATATCTAATATATAAACATTATATGCGTAATGTAGTTGTAATTTTATTGTTTTTTGTTTTGGTTTCTTACAGTCAGACTTTGTTTTCTGCTGATAACTTTTTTGTGCCTAAATCTATAAAAACGCAACAAAACACAAAAGAAATAGAATTAAATTTTGAAACCAAAAAACAGCTTGAAGAAACACAAGTAAGCCTAAAAGAAATTTCTATTAACAACTCGCAAATAAATCAGAGAATAACAGATTCTTATAATTGTCTTGGTTGGCTGTCTAATATAGTTGGAATTTTAGCTATATTGGTCACAATTCTTGTTGCTGGTTCTGTCTACCAGTTTATTTATAACACTAACCACATAAAAAAGTCTCAAAAAGACTTTGATGATCATGCGGATAATGCAAAGAGGCTAGTACAAAGAGTTACTTTAGATTTTGAGCAAGCAGCAAAAGCAGCTTCGCATGGAGACAAGGCTGCAAGCAATAATCAATCAAATGAGAATTTAGACACAAATACGAAAAGTGATATTACAAACGCATTTGAAGAAATTGATATTGCTATAGACAATATAATTAGTTCTTTTCCGAAAGAAAATATTTTTGCCGCTGCATATAAAGCCCAACAATTAGGATTCTTTAGCAAATCTATAGAGCTATATTTGCGATATCTTAAGCTCGATCCCAATTCAGCGAACGCATTAAATAACCTTGGTTTAGCATTTTATTCAATAGGAGCAGTGGGATATAAAATAGGGCTAGATTTTTATAATAATGCACTAAATAAAGATTCAAGTAACATTACTATATTATCAAATAAAGGACAGATTCTTTATGAGCTTGGCAGACACAAAGAAGCGTTGGAATGCTTTAATAGAATACAGTCAGAAGATGCGAATACATATAATTATAGGGGGTTAATTTATGCAAAGTATGGAGAATTCAACAGAGCTTTAGCCTGTTATGAGAAGGCAAAATCGTTATCTCCACAAAGTAAAATTCTTCAATATAATGTTATTGGTGGTCTTATTCTAAACAATAGATTTGAAGAAGCTGAAAAACTTGTTTCTGAAGAAGAATTAATAAGCCCAAATGAATACACTGCAAAAACTATAGGTCATTTTTATCTTCTTAAAGATGATATAGATAATGCAAAAAATTATTATGAAATAGCTTTAAGTAGAATATTAAACAATGAAGCTAAAAGATATTTTATTAAAAATATTATTGATTCTGATATTCCAGCAGGAAAAATTGCTTTCAAGGAGAAAGTTAATGCAATTAATTTATTGGAAGTCTGGATTAAATTAAAGCTAGATGAGTTGAATTAATCTATGCCAAAATTTATTCATTTAAGAGTTAAGAGTACCTATTCGTTGCTTGAAGGAGCGATGCGGATCAAGCCGCTTGTCGAGCTGGCGGTTAAGAATAAAATGCCGGCTTTGGCGTTGAGCGATAACAATAATATGTTTGCCTCGCTCGATTTCTCCCAAGTTGCGGCATCTTCAGGGGTGCAGCCGATAATTGCCTGCTGTCTTAATTTTGCCTCGCTCGATTATGATAATCGTCATCATGCTTCGCTTAACACTTGCGACCGCTTGCTTTTGCTTGCCAAAGACGAAACCGGCTACTTAAATCTGATAAAATTATGCAGTAAAGCCTGGGTTGACCCCGAAGCCGGCAATGCCCCCCAGCTTAAATATGACGATCTTAAGGAGCATACGCAAGGTTTGATCGCTTTGACCTCGGGGCAATATGGTTCGGTCGGCAAAAGGCTGTTGCACGGGCATAAAGAAGCGGCAAGCGACGCACTCAAAATGCTCGAGGAATTATTTCCGGGTAATTTATATATCGAGTTGATGCGGCACGGTCTGCCCGAGGAAGAGCAGATTGAAGCCGGGCTTATCGCACTCGCAAATGAACATAATCTGCCCTTGGTTGCGACTAACGATATTCATTTTTCCACCCCCGATATGTATGAAGCACATGATGCTTTGATGTGCATTGCCGAGGGGCGTTATGTTTCCGAAGCCGAACGCAAAAGATTGACCCCCGAGCATCGCTTTAAATCGCAAGATGAAATGTGCGAATTATTTGCCGATATTCCCGAAGCAATTGAAAATACGGTTAATATTGCCAAACGTTGCGGAGTGATGTCGCCTTCTCGCAACCCGATTCTCCCCCGTTTTGCCGATGACGAAGCGGAGTCGCTCCGCCAGCAAGGTCGCCAAGGCTTGCAAGAGCGTATGCAAACCCACGTGTTTAAAGATGCGATGAGCGAAGACCAAAAAACCGAGATCGCCAAGCCTTATTTTGAGCGTTTGGAATTTGAGCTTAACGTTATCATCAAGATGCAATTTCCGGGTTATTTTCTTATCGTTTCCGACTTTATCCGTTGGAGCAAGGAAAACGGCATTCCCGTAGGGCCGGGTCGGGGTTCTGGTGCAGGTTCGGTGGTGGCGTGGGCGTTGCAGATTACCGATCTCGATCCGCTCAAATACGGCTTGCTGTTTGAACGATTCTTAAATCCCGAACGGGTTTCGATGCCGGATTTCGACGTTGATTTCTGCCAGGATCGCCGGGACGAAGTGATTGCCTACGTGCGGGAAAAATACGGCAAAGACCGGGTTGCCCAGATTATAACTTTCGGAAAATTACAAGCACGGGCGGTGCTGCGTGACGTTGGACGGGTGCTGCAATTGCCTTATAACCAGGTCGATAATATTTGTAAACTCGTTCCCAATAACCCGGCTGCTCCCGTCACTTTGGAGCAAGCAATAAATATCGAACCTGCCCTAAAAGATGCGATTGAGGACGACGAAGCAGTCGCCCGTATGGTCGGGATTTCGCTCAAGCTCGAAGGCTTAAACCGCCATGCTTCAACTCATGCCGCAGGCGTGGTGATCGGCGACCGTCCGCTTGATCAATTAGTGCCGCTTTACCGAGATGCCAAATCCGATATGTTGGTAGTCCAATATTCGATGAAATATGCCGAAGCCGCAGGCTTGGTAAAATTCGACTTTTTGGGACTCAAAACCCTGACCGTGTTGCAAAAAGCGGTTGAATTGGTGGCTACGGCAAAAGGCACCAAGATCGACCTGCTCAAACTGCCCGAGGGCGACAAGAAAACCTATGCCATGCTCGGCAGCGGCGATACGATCGGGGTGTTCCAGCTCGAAAGTACGGGTATGCGAGATACCCTCAAACGCCTCAAGCCCGACTGTTTGGAAGATATTATCGCTCTGGTTTCGCTTTATCGTCCAGGTCCTATGGATAATATCCCGACCTACATTGCACGTAAGCACGGCAGCGAAAAACCCGAATATCTCCACCCCAAATTAGAGGCGGTTTTAAAGGAAACTTTCGGGGTTATTATTTACCAAGAGCAGGTGATGCAAATCGCCCAGTTACTTGCAGGCTATAGCCTCGGTGAGGCGGATTTGCTGCGTCGTGCGATGGGTAAGAAAATCCGTGCCGAGATGGAAGCCCAACGGGATATTTTCGTCGAACGCTCGGTTGCCAACGGGGTTGAAAAAGCTCAAGCATCGAGCATATTTGATCTAATTGCCAAATTTGCCGAATATGGATTTAACAAATCGCATGCGGCGGCTTATGCTTTGATCGCCTATCAAACTGCCTATATGAAAGCTAACTATCCGGTTGAATTTCTCGCTGCATCAATGACTTACGATATGCACAATACCGATAAATTGGTGATCTTCCGGGAAGAAGCAATGCGAAGCGGAATAAAAATGCTACCGCCCGATATTAACAAATCCGGCGTTTATTTCCTCCCCGAAGGCGATAATGCGATCCGCTACGCTTTAGCCGCAATCCGTAATGTCGGCGATGCAGCGATGAAATTATTTATCGACGAACGTCAAAACGGTGAGTTTAAGGATATTTGGGATATGGCGGCAAGGCTGCCGACTGCGGCAATCAACCGTCGCCAGCTTGAATTTCTCATTAAAGCCGGTGCGTTTGATAATCTCCATAAAAACCGTAATCAGTTGAGTAGCTCGCTTGATTCGGTGGTTGCTTATAATAATGCGATCGCTCGGGAGAAAGAAAGCCTGCAAAGCAACCTTTTTGCGAGTTTTGACGACACCAGATCGGCTCCCCCACACCCGACAATGCCGATTTGTGACGATTTCAGCCCCACCGAGCGTATGGATCATGAAAATGATGCTCTGGGCTTCTATCTCTCTTCCCACCCTATTTTTGCCTATCGTGGAGCTTTGCAGCGGCTCGGTGTGGTGCAATCGCAGAATTTTTCCTCTCGTTTGGGCAGTGCCTATGCCCCGATGAGAGTTGCAGGGTTGGTTAGCAAGATCAAAATTCGCTCTTCCGAGAAAGGTCGTTTCGCTTTCGTAACAATATCTGACGAGGGCGGAGTTTTTGAAATTTCGATCTTTAAAGAAGATATTTTAAACCGTTATCGCCCTCAACTCGAAGGCGGCTCGCTGATCGTCGCTCAAGTTGACGGCAAAAGGGAAGAAGGCGGAGCGAGACTGATTATGCAGTCGATGCAACCGCTTGACGAGGCGATTCTAAGCGTGCAATCGCTCGCCATGCCCAAACATTATGCGATTACGCTTAATTCTAGCCTGCCGCTTGATAAAATCCGCAATATTCTAGGTGAGGCAAACGGTGCAGGTTGCCAAATCACCTTGCGTGCAAAACTCGATGCCGACCGCTTCGCCGAGATCGAACTGCCCGGCAAATATCAACTCACCCCCGAAAAAATCATGCAAATCCCCGTTTTTGAGGGCGTGGTTGAATGTGGGTGAGCGAGTTTTAATTTAGAAAGGGTGTTGGAATAAATATGGTTCAATACGATTTTAATAGTCTTTCGCCATATGATTTTGAGCTTCTAATTCGTGATTTAATGCAAGCAGAATTAGGAATAAATTTAGAGTCATATAAGCAAGGAAAAGATAGCGGCATTGATTTGCGTGGATATACGGCAAATAAAGTCGAGCCTAAAAATGCACTTGATGCTTTTGCAGAGAAGGGCGATCAAGACCCTATAATTATACAATGCAAGCATTATGCAAATTCTAAATTCTCTAATTTATTAGCAAAAATTCGAGACGAGGAAAGTGAAAAAGTTAGGAAACTTAAGCCATCATCTTATTTTTTGGTTACTTCATTGAGTTTGAGTGCTCAAAATAAGGATAAACTTTTTGCACTATTACCGGACTATTTCAAAACAACTGCAAATATAATAGGACAGGAAGACATAAATAAATATTTGAACAAGCATAAAGATATTGAGAGGCGGCATTTTAAGCTATGGCTGACAAGTATAAATATATTGGAGAATATCCTACATAGCGGAATAGTTAATCGTTCTGATGCTAAAATTCGTAGTATTAGGGAAAAAATAAAATTATATGTCCAAAATGATAGCTATAAAAAAGCAACTGAAATATTACAAAATAAGGCATAATAGAAAAAGTGTGGTGCTATTTAGGAGTTAATTAAGATAAATTTGGCTGCTTTTTTCTTGCGATTTTTGCTCATTCCTCGGTGGATTCTGATTTTTTCTTTGAGATGTGAAAAAGCCCC
>Ga0247843_1002968_pt1 | contig 29071 bp, 28 predicted proteins | sample LaCruzMarch2017__FD_192420 | JGI IMG/M metagenome (GOLD analysis project Ga0247843, IMG submission 192420) | Freshwater microbial communities from meromictic Lake La Cruz, Castile-La Mancha, Spain - LaCruzMarch2017_8m | ecosystem: Environmental > Aquatic > Freshwater > Lake | place: Spain... | reverse complement strand
ACGCAGGAAGAGGCTTGGATGCATGAGGCATCCGCGCAATCAAATCAAACGGTTGTATAGTACCAGTGCAAAATGGGGGAACCGCAAATTATTGAATCCTTAAAGGCATTGGACTTTAGTCGGCGAGTCTTGGCGTGGCGTCATGACCTTGATCGTCGGCCAAGCCCAGCGCTCCTTTCCCTTTCGCCGCTTCATCCTGTGCCATGCGGATCGGCCCCCTCGGGGGAACGGGAGTGAGCCCCGCCGGCCGACCTCGGGGTCACCGGCGCGCCGTAGGGGACTCGTCTCCCTTTACCGCGATCTTCTCCCCCGCAAGCCAGCGGCGGAGCAAGGTTTTGTCGGTGGTGAGCAGACCTTCGACGCGGTAGTTCGAGCGCCGCAGCACTTCCGCGGTGGCCCGCGATTCTTCTACCACGCACCACGGATGGGAGCCTGAGGAATGGATGAAGCGAAAGCCGTCCGACCCGGTGACGAGGAACGCGACGTGGCTGTCCAAGCCGACGATCCGGATGCCGGGCGCAGCCGCCTCCATTTCCGCCGCGTAGCCCTCATACGGCACGCCGACTTTCACCGACAATGCCTCGCGCGGCAGGAAACTACGGAGAATGTTCTGCGACGGCTGCTTTGCCAGCTTGTAGCGGTCCACCCGGAACCCGGCATCGCGCAGGACCGTGGCGACAAAGTAGCCACAGGCGATTTCCCCCTCACCCGGCACTTCCGACGTGCCATGAAAATCCCACGGCGTACCCAGCCAACAGCGCATCATTTCCGGCAAGACCCGCTCGAGTAAGCGCCCGCTCTCCTCCAGCACCTTATCCTTCTCCGCCGCCGTGCGGGCCTTGGAATGCTTCGCGGCCAGATCTTTGCGCAAGCGTTCCAATTCCTTTTTGAGCGTTTCGTAGCGCGCCGCATCCGGCTGCGGACCCGCAGGCCGGTCCACCCCGAGGGGGATCTCGGCGAGACGCCACCAGCTCCCGAGCCTGGCGCGGAAGCTCCATCCCGCCGCCGATGCCACGACGAGAAAGATCAGGAGGATGAACGAAACGCGCTTCATTCGGATGCTGCGGATTCAATCAGTCCCGCCGTGATGAACGAAGGGGATTTTCGCGGATTGCCATGCCTCTACGAAGCCCCACCCTGACGCCCGTGAGCGCGAAACTATCGGACGACCAAGTACGGGTGATGAACCTGTCGCTGGTCATTGCCGTCGTGCTGCTGTTCACCAAGATCTTCGCGGCGGCGATCACCGGTTCGTCGGCGATTTACTCCGACGCCGCGGAATCGGTCACCCACGTGCTGGCGGTCGCCTTCGCCGCCTGGGCGCTGCGCCTGGCGCACAAGCCGTCGGATGACACCCACCATTTCGGCCACGACAAGGTGGCTTTTGTTTCCTCCGGCTTCGAGGGCGCGATGATCAGCGCCGCCGCTTTGCTGATCGTTTATGAAACCGGCCGCCAGATGCTGGTCGGGACCGCGATCGCCAGCATGGGCATCGGGATGGTCCTCACCGCCGCCGCCGCCGCGGTCAACCTGATCCTCGGCACCGCCTTGCTACGGGTCGGGAAAAAGCGGCACTCCCCCGTGCTGCGGGCGAACGGCGAACACGTGCTGGCCGACGTCTGGACCAGTGGCGGCGTACTGGCTGCACTCGCGCTGGTGCATTTCACCGGCTGGCGCTGGTGGGACCCGATCTTCGCCGTGCTGGCTGCCGCCAAGCTGCTGTGGACCGGCTTCCGGCTGATGTGTGAAAGCCTCGGCGGGCTGATGGATCAGGCCGATCTAATGGTCGAAAAGAACCTCCGCGAAACCCTCGATGCCGAGTGCCATTCCCGCGGGCTTTCCTACCACAATCTCCGCCACCGCCATTCCGGGCGCACCCACTGGATCGAGTTCCACCTCGTCTTTCCCGACGAGTCCGGCCTGCTCGATGCCCACGAGGTGGCGACCGAACTCGAAGGCCGCGTGGCATCCTTGATCGGCCAGGACGTGCGGGTCATCTCCCACCTCGAGCCGCGTTCGGCAGAGCACCGCGAGGAGCACTGGGAGCTGCGGTAGACCCCGTCTTCAGGGCACCTTCTTAAAGGCGAGATACGGTTTCAGGCGCTTGAGCGTCGCCTCGCCGATCCCGTCGATGCGGTCCAAATCCCCGAGCGTCCGGTAAGGCCGACCGCTAATGATCAGGTTCGCCGTTTTTTCCCCGATCCCCGGCAGTCGCATCAGTTCATCCCGCGCCGCGGAGTTCGGATCGATCTTCTCGCCGCTGGCAAGTTTCGCCCCGCCGGTCGCCTCGGCCAACTCCGCTTCCTCCTCGCGCTGGAGCCGCCGTTGCTCGGGCAAGGCATTCCAGTCGGTCTTCGCCCAGATCCCTTTGCCAAGCCTCGCGGCTTGAAACTCCAGATCATCGAAGCGCTCTTCCAGCTCCGCTTTCGAAACGCCATCCGCCGTTTCCCGATACACGCCGAAAGCCCGGGCCAAGCCCAGTTTTACCAGCCGGGCACTCAAATCTTCGCCATCCGCGGTAGTGACGAAGGCATAGACCCGCTGGTACTTCCCGTCGCCCCGGGCATCCGCGAAGGTGGTGTGGATGGTGAAGGGCTTGGCCAGCGCCCGCGCCGTCTCTTCCGCCGCCGCCTTGCCGAAGTCCTTGGCCAGTTGGATCGACTCCGCCGACTTCCCCGCCGGCCCCGAAATGCCGAAGTAGCGCCGCTGTTCACGCAGCCGCCGCGCGTCGCTTTCATCGGTGACGTGCCACTCGATGCAGTCTGCGCCGTAGAGCCGGACCGTCACCGCCTTGCCGTCCGGGGTTTCGATCTGAAAGCTGTCGCCGTCCGCCCACTCCGTCGGGACATGGCGGCAGGGCCCGACCTGCTTCAGCTGCTGGGCGGCGCTGCTGGCGATCAGGGCGAGAAAAAGGAACGCAAATCGTTTCACGGGCCGCAGCATGCCCCATTCCAGCTATGGGAGCAAACCCGTTAGTCCATGGGAGTAAATCCCATGACGATGTCAAAACGCGCCGCCAGTTCGCCGGTCTTCACGCCGGGCAACGGGGCGAAGTCGATGATCACCGACGCGCGCTGCTTCTCGTCCTCGATCCTGCGAATCACGCCGTCCGTCTCGTTCTGCTTCTCGCCCTTGATGTAGCACTGCGTCGTCCACTTCTCACAGCCCTTCATTTTTACGGCGACGTGGATGTGCGGCGCACGGCCGGGGTAGGCGATCGGCTTGATGGTGCGGAAATAGTATTCGCCGGTGGAGCCGGTCAGGAAGCGGCCGAAGCCCTGGAAGTTCTTGTCCCGCTTGTCGGCCCCGGCGCTGCCCTTGTGGAGATAGACGCCGTGGTGGTCGACCTGCCAGATCTCCACCATCGCGTTGCGGATCGGGTCGCCCTTGGCATCGGTCACCCGGCCGCTGAGGTGGGTAATGCTGCCGAGCGCCGGAGTCAGGCCGTCGTTGAGGACGATCAGGTCGTTGTCGGTGTCCAACGGCAGATCGACCGGGTAAAACGGCCCCTCGGTCTGCTTCGGCGTGAGTGACAGCGCTTCGGCGAAAGCCCCCGGCACCCAGAGGCCGGCGGCACCGAGGGTGAAGTTTTGCAGGAAGCGGCGGCGCGAGGATGGCAGGATGGTCATGGTCGTAGGCTGGCATTTGAGAACCGCCACGGCCAGCCAAAGTCGCGGCTTGCTCCAGGCCTTCTCCTGCGCCCTGTTGCCTCCATGACCGATATCTGGTCCCCGGAAAAGCGCTCCGAGGTCATGTCGCGGATCCGCGGCAGCGACACCAAGCCGGAATTGCTCGTGCGCTCGATGCTTCACCGCCTCGGCTACCGATTCACCGTCCGTGGCCCGAAAAACAAGGCGCTCCCCGGCCGGCCCGATCTCGTCCTGCCGAAACACCGCGTGGTCGTCTTCGTCCACGGCTGCTTCTGGCACGGCCACGAGCGCTGCCCGGATTTCAAAATGCCGAAGTCCCGCACCGCCTGGTGGACCGCCAAGATCGAAGGCAACCGCGCCCGCGACGCCCGGGTCGTCAACCAACTCCACCAGCTCGGCTGGCACGTCGTCACCCTCTGGGCCTGCGCGGTGAAGACCCGCGGCGCGCGCGACTGGCTCGAAGCCCGCTTGCCGGTGCTGATCGAAGGCAAGCCCGGCAAGGCCGTCGCCAAGGTCGCGGAGGATTGATGTGGAGTGCGACGGCACGACGTCGCTTTGGCTTGGGATGCGGCACCTCCGTCGAATCGGCCGCGAACCGCCGTCCTTCTCCGCCGCGAGCGAGCAGGGGATGCCGTCTCCACCCGCAGTCAAAGCGACCTCCTGCCGTCGCACTCCAAAAAATCTACCAGTAACGCTTCACCCCCGGCTCCCGCTCATACTGCCGGCGGAACACCGTGTCGGGCTCCGACTTCATCATCACCCGCGCCAGCAAGCCCATCGCCAGCCCCGCCACGAAGCCGCCGATGTGCGCCGCATACGCCACCCCGCCGGTCTCTTCCCCGCTGGCCGAGAGCGTGCCCGCTCCACTGACAAATTGCATCAGCCCCCACATCCCGAGCACCAGCACCGCCGGCACCGAGACCAGCCGGAAGAAGAAGATCGCGTTCACCTTGTTGCGCGGGAAGAGCACCAGATAAGCACCCAGCACCCCCGAGATCGCGCCCGATGCCCCCAGGTTCGGAATCAGCCCCTGCGGATTCATCGCCACCTGGGCAAAGGTCGCGACGATCCCGCTGACGAGATAGAAGGCGAGGAATTTCAAGCTGCCGAAGCGGTGCTCCACGTTGTCACCGAAGATCCACAGGTAAAGCAGGTTGCCACCGAGGTGCATCAGGTCGCCGTGCATGAACATCGCCGAGAAAATCGTCAGGTAAACCGGGCGCGGGGTTTCTAACAAGTGCAGCACGACCGACGGCATCACCACCGATCCCACGATGTCTTGCCCCGTGCTGATCTCCCGCGGGATCACGCTCCAACTGTAGAGGACCTCCGGATGAAGCTGCTGCCACAGGAAAACCAGCACGTTCATCACCACCAGCCCGATGCTCACGTAAGCCGGGCGCAGCAGGTGGCGGTCGTCGTCGCTGATCGGAAAAATCACGCGGCGATTCCGCCGGACCGCCACCCGGTCGTCGATGGAATTCTGCCGCTTAACACAGCCGCACCATGTCCTTCACGAACTGTCCCCACAGGAACAGCAGCCCGCGGAGCGTGTACTCAAAATGCCCGTCTCCGGTCTCCCGGATAATCCCCGCCTCAAGGTTGTGGCGGATCTGCGAATTCATTTCCGCTTCGATCGAGCTCTCGATTTCCTCCGGATCCGGCACCCGCAGGCTATCCGGCTCGATCTTGAGCTTGCGGAGGAACGCGTGGTGATCCTCAAGGATCTGATGGAAGCAATTCCGCTCGCAGGGGACGTGATTCCACCGCATCTGCGGCGGGCACTTCAGCGTGGCGGAGAACGGAAAATTCGTCGTCCGCCACAGCCGCCCGGACTTGTCGCGGGAGGTCACCGAGATGAAGGCAAAGGCGACGTCACCTTGCTCGCAAAGGCACACCGCACTGACCGCACGCTCCTCCGGATGCCAAAACAGCCGGAAATATTGCTTCATCCCGCCCCATTCCCAGCCGCAGTCGTCGACGTGCTCGAAGCCCGCTTCCTCCATCGCCGCGGCCGCCTCGACCGCGTTCGGGAAGAACGAGGGGTCCGGCGGAGATTGCGCCCGCAGCCGGTTTTCCATCGGCAGCCGCATCCGGCGGATCCGGGTCAGCAACTCGACCCACGGCAGGAAAAACCAGACCACCACCCCGATCAAACCGCCCCACCATCGGCCGGTCATGTAATAGAAGGCCATGAAGCTTGCCACCAGGAAGACCAGCGCCCCCAGCTTGCGCCACAGCGCCTTCCGCGCGGAGCGAAGGGCGATGGCGAGGACGAAAAGTCCGAGGACGATGAGGCAGGAGCGCATGGGGAATTCGTAAGGGCGGAACCCAAGCGTCGCTCGCCCCGCCGTCAAGCCTGACATCCGCGTTCGTTGCGACTTCCGATCCCGACTTGTCAGCTTGTTCCTCCCCGCTGTCCAGCGGTTCGTCGGGGCCGGACACCTTTCAACCGCCGCCCCGGAGACCGGCTGGCAGGCCGGAAATGCGCTGGCATGCCACGCCGGCGGGCTCCAAGCTCCGCCGCCATGGCCATCGAGCGCTACGAATCCTTCGCCCCCGACATCGCTCCCACCGCCTTTATCGCCGCCAGCGCCGACGTGATCGGCCGGGTCACCCTCGGCGAGGAAAGCAGTGTTTGGTATCAGGCCACCCTGCGCGGCGACATCAACGAGATCGTCGTCGGCCCGCGCTCCAACATCCAGGACAACGCGGTCATCCACCTCGCCGACGACTACGGCTGCTACGTCGGCGAACTCGTCACCGTCGGCCACTCCGCCATCCTCCATGCCTGCACGGTGAAGGACGAAGTGCTGGTCGGCATGGGGGCCATCGTCCTCGACGGCGCGGTCATCGGCGAGCGCTCGATCATCGGTGCCGGTGCCCTGGTCACCGGCGGCACCATCATCCCGCCCGGCTCGCTGGTCCTCGGCTCCCCGGCGAAAGTCGTGCGCACCCTGTCGCTCGACGAGCAGGCCAAGGTGAAGTCCTGGGCGGAGAAATACGTGGTGCAGTCGCGGAAATACCTGGCGCGGTAGTCCCCTACAGCAGCTCCAACTGCTCTTTCTCCTCCGGATCCCGGAACCTCACCCCGACGCCTAACAGCCGCACCGGCTTCCCTTGGCCGCGCTGCCACGCCTCGGCCAGCAGTTCCTCGAAAATCCCCGCATCCACCACCGCGTGCGCCTTCTCCGCGGTGGTCCGGGTGAAGTCGGCGAACTTCATCTTCACCACCAGCGAACGGATCTCGCGGTCGTCATGGCGGACCAGATCCTCCGCCAGCCCTTCGAGCATCGAGTGCATCGGCGGCCGCAGGTCGTCGAGCGACGTCAGGTTCTCGCGGAAGGTGTTCTCGCTGCTCACCGACTTGCGGATCCGGTGGCTTTCCACCTCGCGGATGTCGATCCCCCGGCACAGTTCCCACAGCTCCAGCCCCCACTTCCCGAACCTCCGCGACATCTCGATCTTGTCGAAACGCTGCAAGTCGCCGCAAGTCCGCACGCCCAGCGCTTCCAGCTTCGCCCGCATCTTCCCGCCGACGCCCCACAGCTTGCCCGCCGGCAGATCGCGCATGAAATCCGCCACCTCGTCCGGCCCGACCTCGTGCTGGCCGTCCGGCTTGTTCCAGTCGCTCGCGATCTTCGCGATCAGCTTGTTCGGCCCGATCCCGGCCGATGCTGTTAGACCGGTCTCCTCCCGGATCTGGTTGCGGATTTCCCGGGCCAACGCCGCCGCCGAGGTCTGCAAATGCGACAAATCCAGATACGCCTCGTCCAGCGACAGCGGCTCGATCTTCTCCGTGAACCTCCCGAAAATCGCCCGGATCCGCGCGCTTTCCGCCTGATAGAGATCGAAATGCACCGGCACCAGCACCAGCTGCGGACACAGCTCCAGCGCCTTGAACACCGGCATCGCCGAGCGGCAGCCGAACTTCCGCGCCTCGTAGTTCGCCGTCGTCAGAACCCCGCGCCGCGAACTGCCAGCCACGCCCACCGGCTTGCCGCGCAGCGTCGGGTCTTCGCGCTCCTCAATCGCCGCGTAAAAGCAATCCATGTCGATGTGGACGATCTTGCGCACCTGGAGCAACATCATGACACGCTGCAGGCAAGCGGCAACCGTGCGTTTCCCCGGCGGACGGAGGCTGCCAAAGGTAGGGTTGGAGCCCCCGGCCGACCGGAGCGGTTCCCGGCTGTACGCACTTCTCGCGTTTCCCCTTGGAATGATCCGCCGGCGGGAGTGGAATGCATCCGTGCCCGCCCTCGTCCGCGTCGAACCCATCGCCCTGCTGCCCACCCCGGCCGGATGCGCCGTGTTCCTAGGCGATGGCAAAAAGGCCATCGTCTTCTACATCGACCTCGCCATCGGGGCCTCGATCAATTCCGCCCTGGCCGGCGAAACCCCGCCGCGCCCGCTCACCCACGACCTCTACCTGCTCACGCTGGAGGCCTTCGGCGCGAAAGTCAGCCGCGCGGTGATCGTGGCCGTCGATCAGGAAATCTACTATGCCCGCCTGATCCTCGAGGCCCAGAACGAGATCATGGAGCGCAAGATCGTCGAAATCGACGCCCGCCCCAGCGACTGCATCGCCATCGCCGTCCGCTCCGGGGCTCCGCTCTTCGTCGTGCAGGACCTGTGGCAGCGGCTCGACGACATGTCGTCCGTCCTCCAGGACATGCGCGACAAGGGCATGGACCTCGGCGGCGGCTGATACAAAAACGACCCTTGCGCGTCTTAGCTCCCTTCCTAGCTTTGGGAGCCATGTCAACCGCTAGTCTCCCAGCCTACCTCGCCGAAGACATCCTGCTTCACCCCGAAAAGCGCGAGTTTCCACCCTTCGACCTCGTCCGCCTCCTCGGCACGGTCTTCCAACCCACCCAAGGCTGCCGCGTCTGCATCCTAACCGACTTCAATGAGCCGGCCGAGCTGATGAAAGACTTCGCCTTCCTCAAAACCGGAGGCTACCCCGTCCAAAAGAAGGCTCACGAAGTCTTCTACCGCGGCCTCCAAAACGGCGCGCTCGACGAGCTCGGCCTGTCCGGCGGCGAGATGTTTGCTTACAAGATCACCGGCGGCTCGAACCTCGACCTCGCCGACGAAGTCTGGGACAGCCACGGCCGCTTGCTGTCGCTGGAAAAGGACATCTACCCGGTCTACGATCTCATCCTCTGCGTCTCCACCTACTCCGCCACCGCCCCGCTGACCGCCAAGTGCAAGGTCCACGGCTTCCGCGGTGCCACGCTTCACGGGCTCAACGACATCATCCTCAACTCCGGCCTCGCCGTCGACTATCACGATGTCTCCACCGATGCCGAGAAGCTCCGCCTCGCTCTAACAAATGCCGATGACATCGAGATCGACTTCGCCCTCGAAGACGGTCGCATCCTCACCGCTTGGCTCGGCCTCGGCGGGCAGGACGCCCAGAAATCGCACGGCCTTTGCCAGGGGAAAAAGCCCGACATCGCCAACTTGCCGGCCGGCGAGGTTTACTTCGTCCCGCAGGATGCCCGCGGCCACTTCCCGATGAAATACGAGGATGGCACCCTCGGCGTGCTGACCGTTGAAAACCGCAACATCATCAAGTCCGAACTGATCGAAGGGAACCAGGCAACCATTGACCGCCACAACGCCCGCCTCCAGGACGACCCGATGACCGGCACCCTCGGAGAGCTCGGCTTCGGCACCCAGGTGCTGCCGGTTTCCTACGCCGACATCCAGGATGAGAAGGTGCTCGGCACCTGCCACCTCGCCACCGGCCGCGATGACCATCTCGGCGGCGACATCATTCCGGAGATGTTCAAGAAGCACGAGAACTCGACTCACGACGACATCCTCTTCGCGCCCCACAAGACGCCGAACTTCAACATCAAGCAGGTCCGCATGAAGCGCGGCAGCCAGCGCGAGGTTCTCATCGAAAACTTCCGCCCCGCCCGCTATCTCATGGAAGCGCTCGCCTCGGGCGATTGACCCACCATCCAAGGTTGAACCGCCAAGACGCCAAGTTCGCCAAGCCGGGAGATCCGTGGTCTCCCGGTTTTAAAACTTGGCGTTTTTGGCGTCTTGGCGGTGAACTTCCCCGCTACCGATGAAACGCTACCAATCCGTCGAACTCGCCGACCTCCCGCCCATCGACTGCTGCTGCGGCACCACCCGCCGCGCCTTCGCCGATCTCCCCGATGCCCCGGCCTCCGCGCACTACCTCGAGGTCAAGGACGAGCCGACCAGCCATTACCACCTCAAGACCACCGAGATCTACGTCGTGCTCGAGGGTGAAGGCTTTCTCGAACTCGACGGCGAAAGACTCCCGGTCAAACCTCTCAGCGCCATCATGATCCGCCCCGGCTGCCGCCACCGCGCGATCGGACGCATGAAGATCCTCAACATCCCCGTGCCCAAGCACGACGACAACGACTTCTACTACGACGAAGGCGCCGCCCAACCCGGCGAGACGCCCGTGCACTGAAGAATGGCTCACCGCCAAGACGCCAAGTTCGCCAAGGAAAGAGATTCTCCACTTCTGAAACCTAAGCGATTTCCTCCCTGTTAAAAACTTGGCGAACTTGGCGTCTTGGCGTTTCACCTGTCCCCATCCCTGATCCCGATTTGAGCACGAACCCCTACGAAACCGAGCGCCTGCTCGCCGAATACCTGCTGTTCCACTTCGGCAGCGCGGACGAAATCCTGCCCGCCAGCGCTCCCGCCGGGATGAAGGACGCCCTCGACTTCGCGGTCCGCACCACCCGCCACTTCTCGCCGGGCACCGTCGCCCGCACCCTCGACCTCGGCTGCGCCGTCGGCCGTTCGACTTACGAACTTTCCCGACACAGCGGCGAAACCATCGGCATCGACTTCTCCCAAAACTTCATCCGCGCCGCCGCCGCCCTCGCCGATGGCCCGCTGCCCTACCAGCGCCTCGACGAAGCCCATCGCCGCACCGACCTGCTCGCCCGTCTCCCGTCAGGACTCCCCGTCGGCAAAGTCACCTTCGAAACCGGCGACGCCATGCACCTGCGCCCCGACCTCGGAGCCTTCGACCGCCTCCACGCCGCAAATCTCCTCTGCCGCCTCACCGATCCGCAGCTCCTGTTAGACCGCCTCCCCGACCTCGTGAAACCCGGCGGCGAACTCGTCCTCGCCACCCCCTGCACCTGGCTCGGCGAATACACCCCGCCCGAAAACTGGCCGGCCGGCAGCACCGTCGACTGGCTGAAATCCTCGCTCGGCAGCCATTTCGAACTCCTCCGCCACTCTGACGAGCCCTTCCTTATCCGCGAGACCGCCAGAAAATTCCAGTGGACCGCGTCGCTCATCAGCGTATGGCGTCGCCTGTGAAATTCCTGCCCCTCGTTCTTTTTGCCGCCGGCTTGGCCTCCGCAGCGCCCTTCGTGGTCGATGACAACAAGCTGATCACCTCGTTTCAGGACGGAATCGGAGCTATTGCCGACTCGAAAGACCACATCACCGCAGACGACCTCGCGAAGGCCGTGAAAGAGGCGTCGAAAAGCATCGGCGGCCTCAAGCTCCCGGACGCCAGCCCCGCCGAACCGAGTGCTGCCATTTACATGGTCGGCACCGTTTACAAATGCGGCAAATGCGACAAGTGGCATCCCGGCGGCATCGCCTCGGCCTGGGCGCTGACCACCGACGGCGTGATGGTCAGCAATTACCACGTCTTCGAAAAGGCCACCGGCGCCGCGATGGGCGTCTGTGACCGCGAAGGGAAAACCTACCCCGTCCTGGAGATTCTCGCCGCCGACAAGGCCGCGGACATCGCCATCTTCCGCGTCAAAGCCGACGACCTCGCCCCACTTGCCCTCGGCAGCCCTGCTGAAATTGGCTCTGGAGTCCGCGTCATCAGCCACCCCGACCGCCGCTTCTTCATGCAGACCTCCGGCGAAGTTTCCCGCTACCACCAGCAGCCCGCCCGCAAGAACCAACCCGCCACCGTCTGGATGAACATCACCGCCGACTACGCCAAGGGCTCCTCCGGCGGACCGGTCATCGACGACGCCGGCAAGGTCGTCGGCATGGTCTCCAGCACCCAGTCGATCTACTACGAGTCCAACAACGGCCAGCCGAAAGGCGCGCTCCAGATGGTCGTCAAGAACTGCGTCCCCGCCGCCGCCATCCGGGCGCTGCTCAAGTGATTTCCGCCGCAGGCGAAGTAGCACAACTTTGCAAGTTGTGTTGGTGCACGGTCCGCCTCGCCCCGAAATCCCGCACCATCCCTCGACGCCCGCTGCATAGGCCGGAAATCCAGCATTCTCAGGCAGCTACGAAGCCCTGAGGCAGAGTCCGCCGCCCCCCCGCACAACTTGCAAAGTCGTGCTACTTCCGCAGCAGCGGATGCCCCGCCTTCCCGATCGTCACATGCGGCGGCCGCAGATACGCCGGCTGCGGCGGCAAAGCCTCCAACTCCCCGCGCGCCGCCTCGTCCAGCGCCAGCCACGCCGCGGCCAGCCGCAACGCATCCGGCTGCTCCACCGTCACCTCCAGGCCAATTTGCCCGACCGGCTCCAGCGAAAACACCGCCCTTCCCGCTTCCCGCGCCGCCCGGACTTCTTCGACCAGCTCCGCCACTCCGCAAAGCTCCGGCCCTGAAACCAGCCGCCCGTCCTTGATCGGCGCCCGCCAGCCGCTGCCGCGCCGGGCATCGCCCACCGCCAGCGCCGGACCGACCGCCGCCGAGGGCACCGCCATCAGCGAACTCAGCCCCGCCGCCGGGCAGCCGTGGACCAGCGCCACCCCCTGCCCCGCCGCGATCCCCACCCGCGTCCCGCTGTAGCTTCCCGGACCCGTCCCGACCACCACCCCCGCCAGCTTTTCCCCCGGCTGCAGTCGCGCCAGCGCCCGCTCCAGCGGCGCGAACAGCTGCGCGTTGTGGCTCCGGTCACCGGCAAACGACTCTTCAAACACCACCTCGCTGCCACGCAGCAAGGCCAGCGAGGCACGCGGCGTGCTGCTTTCAATAAACAATCGGGCGGCTTCCGTCACGCCGCCCAGCATCCAAAACCCCCGCCCTTCCGCAACCCGCAATCCCCCGGAACTCCGATCCTCCCGCCGCTTTCCGGCCTAACCGGATTTCTCCCCTTGCAGCCCCCCGCCCGACCCGCTTTCTTCCGTGCAAATTACGCACCCGTAACCAACGTCCCACCCCATGACCGACTACGCCAAAGGCCTCGAAGGAGTCATCGCCAATGAATCCGCTCTCAGCAACGTGGAGGGTGCCGAAGGCCGCCTCAGCTACCTCGGTTACTCGATCGATGATCTCGTCGCGCATTGCTGCTACGAGGAAGTCGTCTTCCTGCTCCACAAGGGTCGCCTGCCGAAACAGGCCGAGCTCGATGCCCTCAACCAGCGCCTCCGCTCCGACCGCGCCCTGCCCCAGGGTGTCATCGATTTCCTCAAGTCCGCGCCCAAGGACGGCTGCCCGATGGACGTCCTCCGCACCGGCGTCTCGATGCTCGCCCTCTACGACGACCGCGTCGCGATCGGCGAGCCCGACCTCGTGAAGGTCGAGGAAATCGGCCTCTCGCTTGTCGCCAAGACCCCGGTTATCGTCGCCGCCTTCCACCGCTTCCGCCAGGGCCTCGAGCTGCCGCCCGTGCGCGACGACCTCTCCGAAGCCGCCCATTTCCTCTACCTCATCACCGGCGAAACCCCGAGCGAAACGGCCACCCGCACCCTCGACATCGCCTACATCCTCCATGCCGACCACGGCATGAACGCCTCCACCTTCTCCGCCCGCGTCACCGTCGCCACGCTGTCGGACATGTATTCCGCCGTCACCTCCGCCATCGGCACCCTCAAGGGCCCGCTCCACGGTGGCGCGAACGAAGGCGTCATCCACATGCTCCAGGAGATCGGTGAGCTCGACAAGGTCGACGCCTGGGTCGAAGGCAAGCTCGCCCGCAAGGAGAAGATCATGGGCATCGGCCACCGCGTTTACAAGGTGCTCGATCCCCGCGCGCCGCACCTCCGCAAGATCGCCATCCAGCTCACCCAGGAACTCGGCGAGCCCAAGTGGATCCAGATGTCCGAGCGCATTGCCGCCATCATGAGCGAGCGGAAAGGCCTCAACGCCAACGTCGATTTCTACTCGGCCACCGTCTACTACTCGCTCGACATCCCGACCGATCTCTTCACCCCGATCTTCGCCATCGCCCGCACCTCCGGCTGGACCGCCCAGGTCCTCGAGCAGCTCCGCGACAGCCGCCTCTACCGCCCCCTCACCCTCTACACCGGCCCGAAGGAGCTCATGCCCGTCCCGCCGATCGAGGCGCGGTAACTTTACCCTATAGCGGCGTGTCTACGACCCCCGCACTTTGTAAACGAAGCAACCCCAAGGCCCGCTTTAGCTACCAGCAGGGGACAGACGCTCCGGTGCTTCCGATCGAGGCGTGGTAAAGCAGACCGTAGCTGCGGCATCCCTGCCCCTCGTTGCTTTTGCGAAGTGGGGCCGCCACAATCCCTCTTCAGCCCCAACGGGGCGAAATGAAACAGCCCCGGGCATCGCCCGGGGTTTTTCATTCCCGGATCAGGCACCCTGAAGGGGTGCGACAGGGCTTATCACCATCTCGCGGAGAGAAGCTTCATCACCCGACCCGAGAAACCCTGTCGTGTACTGGACCGCGGACTTTAGTCCGCAGCGCCGGTCAGCTGTCTTTCGAGCGGACTAAAGATCCGCGGTCCATTACCCGCCCTCTTTCTCCCGGCAAATCTCGAATCCATCGGCATTCCATCAGGAGAGCCATGAAAACCAACGCAGCGGTACTGGTCTTCATCGCCGTCCTAACGGTCGGCGCGGTTCTACTCGATATCCCGGCCCGATGGTTTGAAGAAGGTGCCAAGCTGGCTCCCATCAAAGGCGACTTCCAATCCATCTCTTCCGCCCTCCGCACCTACAAAATCAACGCCGGTCACTACCCCTCCACCGAACAAGGCCTCCAAGCCCTCGTCGAACGCCCGACGACCCCGCCGCTCCCCGATGACTGGGTGAAGCTCGACACCAACGTACCCACCGATCCTTGGAAGAACGAATACCGCTACCGCCGCCTTCCCGACTCATCGCCCCGACCCTTCGAACTCCGCTGCGTCGGCCCGGATGGAGTCGAAGTCAATGAAGACGATCGCGTGTCGGAGTAGGCTCCCCACCATGTAGGCGCGTCTATGACCGCCGCACTTTGTAAACGAAGCCACCCCGAAGCCCGTCTCTGCCACAGGGCGATGACAGATCCTCCCGTGCTTCGTTTACAGTCTCCGGCGGTCATAGACGCGCCGCTACATTGAACGCCCCAAAATCCTCCCCACCGCCCACCCCGCGTGCTCCGCAATCAGCGGATCCTCATCCTCCGCCGCGATCTTCAACGCCGGCAAATCCTCCGCCGTCCCGGTATTCCCCAGCACCACGCACACGTTCCTTAAAAACCTCGCCCGCTTGATCCGCTTGATCGGCGACTTCGCAAACAGCGATCGAAACTCCTCATCCGTCAGCGCCAGGAACTCCCGCGGCTTCTTCTCGAACACCGCCTCCCTCGCATGAAAGCGGCTCTCCCTTGAAACCTGCGCGAAGCGGTTCCACGGACACACCTCCAGGCACTCGTCGCAGCCGTAAAGCCGGTCGCCGATCGCCTCGCGGAATTCCTCCGGGATCGGCCCTTTGTGCTCGATCGTCAGATACGAAATGCAGCGCCGCGCGTCGACCCGGTGCGGCGCGGTGATCGCCTTCGTCGGGCAGGCGTCGATGCAGCGCGTGCACTTCCCGCAGTGATCGCCGAACGGCGCATCCGCCGGCAATTCCAGCGTCGTCAGCAGCTCCGCCAGAAAGGTCCAGGTCCCGAGCTGGCGGTGGATCTGCACCGTCGACTTGCCGTTCCATCCCAGCCCCGCCGCCGTCGCATGATCGCGCTCCAGCACCGGACCCGTATCGACATAAAACCGCTGCGTTCCGCCCAGTGCCTGCATGCCCTCGTCCATCCGCCGCAGCATCTTCTCGATGATGTCGTGATAGTCCTCGTTCCACGCATAGCGGGCGATCCGGTAGCCGTCGCCGGCTTTACTACCGGGATAGTAGTTCAGCGCCAGGCACACCACCGACATGCACCCCGCCAGCACCTCGCGCGGATCGCAGCGCCGCTCCGGCGTCCGCTCCATCCACGCCATCTCGCCATGGCAGCCGTCGGCGATCCATTCGCGGAACTCCCCCGCATGCCGCGCCTCTTCCGCCGCCGCGATCCGGCAGTCGTCGAAGCCCGCCTCGCGGGCGAGCTGCTTGATCGATTCGGCAGGCGTCACGCGCAAAGCATGCACTCCCGAAACGGCTCCGCCAAGTACCGCCGAAGGCTCTCGGACTGCTGCGATGATTCGCAGCTCTCGGAATGAAGGGTCAGGCGGCCAGTTCCAACCGGCGGAAGCGATCCTGGATGGTCGAGTCATTCCACGGGAGAAGCCGCATCCTCCCTGCACTCAAAAGCTGCGAATCATCGCAGCAGTCCAAGGGCGGCTGCGCCGCGTGTCACGCCTTCGCCGCGAAGTGATACCGCGCGCTCTCGAGGATCCCGCAGGCGATCTCCTCCGTCTCCAGCCCGGCCGTCTCCAGTTCCAGATCCGCAATTTCGTGGTAAAGCGGACTCCGCTCCGTCAACAGCCGCTCGATCTTCTCCCGCGGATTCTCCGTTTGCAGCAGCGGCCGGTCGCGGTTGCGGCCTGTGCGCTGGAGGATCACGTCGACCGGGGCCTGCAGCCAGACCACGTAGCCGAGCTGGGCCAGCAGCTTGCGGTTCGCCTTGCGCCCGATGATCCCGCCGCCGGTCGCGATGATCCGTCGCGGGTTTCCCGGTGCCGACAGCTCGTTCAACACCGCGCTCTCGACTTCGCGGAAATACGGCTCGCCGCGCCGGGCGAAAATCTCGGCGACCGCCATGCCCGCCTTTCCCTCGATCAACTGGTCGGTGTCGACCAGCGGGTAGCCGAGCAGCGTCTGGAGCTTGCGCCCGATGGTCGATTTCCCACAGCCCATCAAGCCGATCAGCACGATGTTCTTGGGGATTCCTTCGGCAAGGTTCATGGGTCGAGACTAGCGGCACTCCGCCGCTGCGCAAAGGTTCAAGTAAGCAATTGTAAATACGCGCTGGCCCGCCCCGCGGCAGGACGCCAAGCTCGTCTCGTGCCCGAGACCCGCATCCTCTCCACCGAAGAAGACGACATGAACGACGCCGTGCGCGAAGCCGCGGCGCTGCTCGATGCCGGCGAGATCGTCGCCCTGCCGACCGAGACCGTCTACGGCCTGGCCGCGGATGCCTTCAACGCGGACGCCGTGGCCAAGGTCTTCGCCGCCAAGGAACGACCCTCCTTCGACCCGCTGATCGTCCACATCGCCTCCTTCAAGGAACTCGCCGACGTCGCGGAGATGCCGGAAGACATCGCCGACACCGTGAAAAGCATCGCCGGGGCCTTCTGGCCGGGCCCGCTCACCTTCGTCCTGCCGAAGTCCGCGAAAGTGCCCGACCTGGTGACCAGCGGCTTGCCGACCGTCGCCGTGCGGCAAAGCGGTCACGTGATTTTCCGGGCCATCGGCCGCGCCCTCGGCCGCCCGATCGCCGCGCCCAGTGCCAACCGCTTCGGCCGGATTTCCCCGACCTCCGCCGGCGCGGTGATGAAGGAACTCGGCGGCCGCATCCCGCTGATCATCGACGGCGGTGCCTGCCGCGAAGGCATCGAGAGCACCATCATCGCCGTCGAAGCCCGCGGCGACCAGCGCCCGCTGATCCGCATCCTGCGCGCCGGGCCCGTGACCAAGGAGGACCTGCAGAAATTCGGCAAGGTCGTGCTCGAAAAGAAGATCACCGACCGTCCCGACGTCCCGGGCCAGCTCGCCAGCCACTACGCCCCGCGCACCCCGCTGCTGATGTTCGACAAGCCGGAGGATTTCAAACCCGAGCCCGGCAAGAAATACGGCCTGCTCAGCTACCGCGGCGACCCGAAGACCGGCTACGTCGACCTCCACGAATGGGACGTCGTCGAGGAACTCAGCCCCGGCAGCGGCAAGCTGATGGAGGCCGCCCTGCGGCTCTTCCACGTCATGCGGGTCCTCGACGAGGCAGGCCTCGACGCGATCGTCGCCGAGCCCGTCAGCGAAACCGGCCTCGGCGTCGCCATCATGGACCGCCTGCGCCGGGCATCGGCGAAGTAACACCTCCCTGTTCTGAAACCGGGGATAGCCACCCATTTCCTCAATCCGTCAGGACTTTCTCATTTCAGATTTTCAACCGCGAAAAAGCGCGAAAGGCCGCGAAATTTACAAGATGGGGGAGTTGGAGGGTCTTTCGGCTGTTCGAGATTTCGCGCTCATTCGCCTTCTTTAGCGGTTCCAATCTTGAGCCGGAGTCTCGATAAGAGCCCGTCCCGACCCTCCCTCTTGCGCCACGCAAGTTCCCGCCTAGCATCCTGTCCGCGATGCACCGCCACCGAATCCTCCTCCAGTCCCTGCTGATCCTGCTGCTGGTGTGGGGCGTCGTTGCCGCGGTCCGCAGCTACGCCGGGTCGAAACGGATCACCGCGGAGAAAGTCGCCGCCGAAGTGAACTCCGCCGCCTTCGACGACTGGTCGGAAGCCCCCGGCGATTCCGCCACCGCCAGGAAACGCGAGGAGAAGCTGCGGTCGATCGCCGGCCTCGTGAACCGCCTTGATTTCAACGAACGCGAAAAGAACCGCGACGACCGGTCGGTCGAAAACCTGTTCCGGCGGCTCAGCGGCGACGAGAAGAAGCTCTTCATCGACCTGACCATCCGCGAATCGATGGCCAGCTTCATGGAAGCCCTTGACGCGCTGCCGCCGGCCGAGCGGAAGAAATTCGTGGAGAAAGGCCTCAGCGAAATCACCAGCGGCAAGACCGAAGAGGAAATGGCCCGCGCCGAGGAACTCGGCGACGATCTGCTCGAAACCATCGCCAACGAGGGCATGCGCGCCTACTTCGAGAAGGCGAACGCCGACACCAAGCTCGACCTGGCCCCGCTGATGGAGTCGATGAACGAAGTCATGCAAGGCCTCCGCGGCCAGCAATTCGGCCCCGGTGCCCGATGAAAACCACCCGTCCCGGCTTCACCCTGTCCGAGCTGCTGGTGGTCCTCGCCATCATCGGCGCGCTGGCCGCGATCTCGATTCCGGTCGGGCGCTCGGTGCTCGCCCGCTCAAGGACCGCGGGTTGCCTTTCGAACCTCCGGCAGATCGGCATCGGCCTCGAGTCCTACCTCCAGGACAACAGCCAGACGATGCCCGACATCGCCGCCGGCCGGAAGAGCAAGGCCGAGGATGTCCCGGTGCTCGAAACCGCCCTCGCCACCTACCTCCCCGATTCCAAGGTCTTCCACTGCCCCGCCGACCACAAGATCTTCGAGAAATCCGGCTGCAGCTACATCTGGAATAGCTCCCAAAGCGGCCGCAACCGCCTGCGGCTCGAATTCTTCGGCAAGACCGGTCAGGACAACCGCATCCCGTTGATCAGCGACAAGGAATCCTGGCACCCCGGCGAGTCGGGCGTGAACTTCCTCTACGCCGACCTCTCCGCGTCCACCAAGGTCAACTTCGGCGTCAGCCCGTGAAGAAGATGGCAGATGGTAGACAATAGATCCCGCCGACTCACCGACTCACCGACTGCCATCTCTTCCCATGCTCACCGTCACCGGCCTCCACAAATCCTTCGGCGGGAAACCGGCCCTGCACGACGTGTCCTTCTCCGTCGAACGCGGCGAGATCCACGGTCTGTTAGGCCACAACGGCGCGGGCAAGAGCACCACGCTCGGCATCATCCTCGGCATGGTCGCGCCCGACCGCGGCGACGCGACGATCGGCGGGATCTCCGTCCAGCGCGACCATGCCGGAGCCCTCCGCCAGGTCGGCGCGATCTTCGAAAGCCCGGCCTTCTACGAATACCTCAGCGGCTGGGAGAACCTCCGCATCCTCGCCAGCTACTCCGGCCCTTTCGACGAAAAGGCCGCGCGCGAAATCGTCGACCGCGTCGGCTTGACCAAGCGCATCGGTTCGAAGGTCCGCACCTACTCCCACGGCATGCGCCAACGCCTCGCCCTGGCCCAGGCGCTGCTGCCGGAACCGAAAGTCCTGCTGCTCGACGAGCCGACCGACGGCCTCGATCCGGAAGGCATCAAGTGGTTTCGCGACTTCATCCTCGGCCTGCGTGCGGAACGCGGGATGACGGTCCTTTTCAACTCCCACCTGCTCGCCGAGGTCGAGCAAATGTGCGACCGCGTGACCATCCTCCGCGAAGGACGACTGGTCCATGAAGGCACGCTCAAGGACTTGCGCGAAGAAGCTCCGGTCTACGAAGTCGACCTCGATCCCTGGGACCAGGCCGCCGCCTTCCTCGAACTCAACGGCGCGCAAATCCTCTCGCCCGGCCGGATCGCCCTGCCGCCCGATGCCGATCCCGCGATCACCGTCGCCGCGCTCGTCGGCAACGGCATCCGCGTCTCCGCCTTCGCCCCGGTCCGCCGCTCGCTGGAAGACCTCTACCTCGAAATCACCGCCGCCCGATGAATTTCCTCCGCCAACTCCGCGGCGAACTCCGCAAGCTCTTCGGACGCCCCCGCTCGTTCATGGGCTACGCCGTCTTCGTTGTCATGGAGGCGCTGATCCTGACCGTCTACAAGTTCGGCCGCGGCCAGGAATACATGCGCGACCTGATCGAACGGAACGGCTATTCCTTCGCCACCTACTTCAGCTCGCTCTCGATCACCTTCATGATCATGACCCTGAGCATGTTCCTGCTCGGTTCGGTCTTTTTCGCGCTGGTCGCCGGGGACATCGTCGCCAAGGAAACCGAAGACGGCAATCTGCGCCTGGTCATGGCCCGGCCGGTCAGCCGGTTGCGCCTGCTGTTGATCAAATACACGTCGATCGTCATCTACACCTTCACCTTCGTCTTCTTCGTCGGGATCACCGGCTACCTCATGGCCATCGCCGCGATGGGCGTGGACGGTGGCCTTTTCGTCATGGAGCCGAAGATGAAAGTCTTCGCCGTTTTCCCGTCGTGGGCCGAGGGCGCCGGCCGCCTGACCATCGGCGCGGTGGGCATCGCCATCAGCATGATCACCCTGTCGTCGCTGGCTTTCATGTTCTCCTGCTTCAAGATCAAGCCGGCCGCCGCGACCATCATCACGCTGGCCCTGCTGTTCGTGGACATGATCCTCCAGAACTTCCCCTTCTTCCGCCCCTACGAGGAATGGTTCGTGACCTGGCGGATGAGCTGCTGGCTGTTCCTGATGGAGAACCAGATCTCATGGCCGAAAATCTTCGAATCCTACGCCTTCCTGTTCGGCCTGAACGCGACGCTGTTCCTCATCGGCTTCACCTCCTTCCGCCTGCGCGATTTCAAGACGTGAGCCTTCCCTTTGTAGCGGCGCGTCTGCGACCGCCGCACTTTGTAAACGAAGCCACCCCAAACGCCCGCCTCCCCCCCGGGGTGGAACCCGCCCACCCGTCGCCTCATCCCGGCCACCGGCGGTCGCAGACCGCCGCTCCATCCTGAAAAACACAGCGGGCGACCGGCGGATCACCCGGGGTCGCCGTCCCGGGAGTCGCCGATCGCCCGCGGAGAGGGAGATCGATTCAATTGGGGCGCCGTCGCCTGCCAACGGGATGACTCTGCCACGCGCCGCCGGATTCCGGTATTCCATGATCGCGTAGGGTGCATTCGGCGTTTCCAAGTCACCCGATCCGCGAAAGGATGCCCCCGATGCGCGACGACACGCGACGCTGGATCGACGCCGACAAGGCGCACTGCTGGCACCCCTTCACGCCCCAGGACGCGTGGACGGCGGGCGAGCCGTTGGTGCTGGTCCGCGGCGAAGGAGCCTGGCTGTGGGATTCCGAAGGCCGCAAGCACCTCGACGGCAATTCCTCGATCTGGACAAACATCCACGGCCACCGCCATCCGCATCTCGACGCCGCGATCATCCGCCAGCTCGGCGAGGTCGCCCACACCTCCTACCTCGGCTTCGCCAACCCGCGCGCCAGCGAACTCGCGGAGCGCCTTTGCGCCTTCTTTCCGGCCGGCACGCTGGAGCGCGTGTTCTTCTCCGACGACGGCTCCACCGCCATCGAGTGCGCGATGAAGATGGCCATCCAATATCGCCAGCAGACCGGCGAACCCGGGCGCGACGGCTTCATCGCCTTCGACCAGGCCTACCACGGGGATACGATGGGCGCGGCCTCGCTCGGCGGCGTCGCGCGCTTCCACGACCGCTTCCGCAAACACGGCACACCGGTCCATTTCGTCGCGGACCTCGATGCCCTCCGCGCACTGCCCGGCGAGGTCGTCGCAAGCACCGCCGCGGTGGTCATCGAGCCGCTGATCCAGGGCGTCAACGAGATGCGCCCCTGGCCCGCCGGCATGCTGCGGGAACTCCGCGCCTGGTGCGATCAACACGGCATCCACCTGATCCTCGACGAGGTCATGACCGGCTTCGGCCGCACCGGCAAGATGTTCGCCTGCCAACACGAGGACGTGACCCCCGACTTCCTCTGCCTTGCCAAGGGCCTGACCGGCGGCTACCTGCCGATGGCCGCCACACTGACCACCGCGAAGGTTTACGCCGCCTTCCTCGGAGCGCCGGAGCGCGCATTCTACTACGGCCATAGTTACACCGCGAACCCGCTCGGCTGCGCGGTGTCACTGGCCAGTCTGGAAGTGTTCGAGAACGAGCGAACGCTGGAAGCCTTGCAGCCGATGATCGCCTTGATGTCGAAGCTTCTGGCCGACTTGAAAGCCGGATGCCCGTCGGTGGTCGACATCCGCCAATGCGGTTTCATCGCCGGCATCGAGTTCGACCGCGAGGCCGCGCCGATCTGCCTCGCCGCCCGCGACCACGGCCTGCTCACCCGCCCGATTCGCAACACCGTGGTCCTGATGCCACCGCTGTGCATCTCGGAAGACGAGCTGCAACACGCCATCTCCGCCATCCGCGCCGCAGCGCGAACCTCATCCCTGTAGCGCGTCTGCGACCGCCGCACTTTGTAATGAAGCCACCCCTGAGGCCCGTTTCATCTCATCGCACAAACCCACGTCGCGGTGCCTTCCCTACAATCACCGGCGGTCATAGACACGCCGCTACATGCAGCGAAGATCATCCCTGTAGCGGCGCGTCTGCGACCGCCGCACTTTGTAATGAAGCCACCCCTGAAGCCGGCTTCACCTCCTCGCAAGAACCAACCCTTCCGTCCCTACCCTGCAATCACCGGCGGTCATAGACACGCCGCTACAGATCGCCGAACAGGTCCATCTGCGGCGGATTCGCCACCGGCATCGGGTCCTGCCGCGTGTTCTTCGCCTTCGGCCCCTTCTGCTTGGCATCGGGCTTGGACGAATTCAACTCGAGGTGGGAGAGGATGTCCTTCGCCCGCTCGATGATTACTTTCGGCAGTCCCGCCAAGCGCGCGACCTGGATGCCGTAGCTCTTGTCCGCCGCGCCCGGCAGGATCTTGCGGAGGAAGATGATCTCCTCGTTCCACTCCCGCACCGCGACGTTGAAGTTCGCGACCGCAGGCCGCGTGTTGGCGAGGTCGGTCAGCTCGTGGTAGTGCGTCGCGAAAAGCGTCCGGCAGCGGATGACATCGTGCAGGTGCTCCGCCACCGCCCAGGCGATCGACAGGCCGTCGAAGGTCGCCGTGCCGCGGCCGATCTCGTCGAGGATGACCAGCGAGCGGTCGGTGGCGTGGTTAAGAATGAGAGCGGTCTCGTTCATCTCGACCATGAAGGTCGACTGGCCGCGTGACAGGTCGTCGGAGGCACCGACGCGGCAGAAAATGCGGTCGACCATCCCGATGCGCGCGCTGGCCGCCGGGACAAAGGCGCCGGTCTGCGCCATCAGCGTGATCAAGGCGACCTGGCGGATGTAGGTCGATTTGCCGGCCATGTTCGGACCGGTGAGAATCTGCAACAGCGAGTCGGCGGGATCGAAGGTCGTGTCGTTCGGCACGAACTTCTCCTCCACCAGCGTCTGCTCCAGCACCGGGTGGCGGCCGTCGGTGATGACGAGGTGCCGCGAGTCCTCCAGCACCGGCCGGACGTGGCCGTGGGTCTGCGCGGTCTCGGCCAGGCCGCAGAGGACATCGACTTCCGCGATCGCCGCAGCCGTCCGCTGCAAGGCATCGAGCCGCGTGCAGACCTGCTGGCGGAGCTGCAGGAATAGCTCGGCCTCGAGCTGCTTGGCCCGCTCTTCCGCGCCCAGCACCTTGTTCTCCATCTCCTTGAGCGCCGGGGTGATGTAGCGCTCGCAGTTGGCCATGGTCTGCTTGCGGGTGTAGTCGTCGGGCACCTTGGCGAGCTTCGACGAGGTGATCTCAATGAAGTAGCCGAAGACGTTGTTGAACTTCACCTTCAGCGACTCGATCCCCGTGCGCTTGCGCTCGTCTTCCTGCAACTTGGCGATCCACGACTTGCCGTCACGCGACAGCGAGCGGAGTTCGTCGAGCTCCGGCGAATGGCCGTCGCGGATGATCCCGCCGTCGCGGAGATTGGCCGGCGGCTCGTCGGCGAGGGAGCGCTCGAGCAGTTCGACGAGATCGGGGAAGGATTGAAGATTGCCGATGGATGATTGTTGATTGCTGATTGGAGAAAGGCAGGAGAGGTCTTCCTGGAGAGCGGGGATGTGGGCGAGGGAGTTGCCGAGGGACTGGAGGTCGCGGGCGTTGCCGGCACCCTGCGACAGGCGGCCGACGGTGCGCTCGATGTCGCGGATGCCTTGCAGCGATTCGCGGCACTTCGAGAGGATGAAAGGCTGGGCCAGCAGGGCGGCGATGAAGTCGTGGCGGACGTCCAGCGCGTCGCGGTCGCGCAGCGGGTGAAGGATCCAGTCGCGCAGCAGCCGCGCGCCCATCGGGGTGCGGGTGCGGTCGAGCACGCCGAGCAAGGTGTGCTTTTTCCCCGAGCGGGAATCGATCAGGTCGAGGTTCCGCTGCGAGGCGGCATCGATCAGGACGTGCCCGGCATGGTCTCGCATCCGCAGCGGCCGGAGGTGCTCGCAAGGCCGGCGGAGCTGGTGGACCAGGTAGTGCAGGATCGCGCCGGCCGCGGCGACGGCGGCGGGGGCCTCGGCACAGCCGAAGCCGTCCAGCGAATGCACGCCGAAGTGATCGCACAGCATCTGCCGCGCGGGATCGGGCAGGAAAGCGTAGCCGTCGTAGGGCTGCGATGCGGGCAGGGCACCGAACAGCGCGAGCTGCTCGTCGGACACCAGCAGCTCGGAGGGCGTCAGGCGCGCGAGTTCGTCGTCGAGCTGCGCGGCATCGGCGAACTCGGCGACCGTGAACTCGCCGGTCGAGTGGTCGACGCAAGCCAGGCCGCGGGATTTTCCGAGCTGGAAGACGGCGGCGAGGTAGTTCGGCCGCTGGTCGTCGAGCAGATGGGTTTCGAGGATCGACCCGGCGGAAATGATCCGGGTGATCTCGCGTTCGACGATTTTCCCCGGCTTCGGCTCGCTGGTCTGCTCGGCGATCGCCACCCGCTTGCCGGCCTTGACCAGCTTGGCGACGTAGTTGTCGGCCGCGTGGTACGGCACGCCGCACATCGGCACCGCGTTGCGGCGGGTCAGCGCGACGTTGAGGATCGGCGCGGCGGTCTTCGCGTCCTCGAAGAACATCTCGTAGAAATCGCCCAGCCGGTAGAGCAGCAGCACGTCGTCAGGCAGCGAGCGGCGCATCGCCTGATACTGCGCCATCATCGGGGTGAGCGTCGGTGCGGACATCTGCGGCGGAGTTTGCGCGAGGCGGCGGGAAGCGGGAAAAGCGGTCATCCCAAGATCCCGAGGTCAGCTACGGACATTTCCCGGCTCTCTGCGGCAAGGGCAAAGCCGTCGTCCGGGTGCAGAGCCGCTTCGAGGGTCCGTCCGGCCTTTGGATGCCTGGCGCGGCGGGGCCATGGCGCGTTTCGGTGCAAACTTTGCATTTCCATTGGCTCAAAATGCTTGATTGGAATCCCCGCAAGCCAAGCATAGTCTGAACCATCGAAGCCATTTGTCAGACCCTCTCGATCGTGGCAGGCATCATCTGCCTCGTGCAGGCAGTCTTGTTTGCGGTGGTTTGGTGCTTCAACCGGGAGGTTCGCGGCACGGCGCTCTGGGGAACCAGTGCCCTCCTCAGTGGGTTTGCCATGCTGCTGCTGCCGCTGCGCTCCGTCATTGAGTCCGTGCTCCTGACGCAGGTGCTGCCGACGCTCCTGAATCTTTCCTCAGTCATGTTTTTCTACGCGGGGGCGGCGGCGTTCATGGGCCGCCGCGCGCAATTCAAATGGCCGGCGCTGGTATCAATCCCCCTTTTCTGCGGCTTCCTGTGGTTCCGGCTCGCGGTGGATCTGCATACCGGCCGGGCCATTTGCAGCTCCAGCCTGTTCATCCTGTTTCTGGCGCTGGGGGCCCGCGAGCTCTTGCGGGAAAAGCGCCCCGGGCTGTTGTTTTCCTCCCGCTGGATCGGTTGCGCCGCCATCCTGCTCTGCCTGATGTTAGTTTGCCGGGCTTTTGCCATTGTTCTCTGGTATCCGGCGGGGCACGTGTTCGACGGCGCGATGCCCCAGCTGGTCAATTTTTCATCAGCCATCTTGTGGGCGATCTCATGGACCTTCGGCGCTCTCATACTGCTCAACCAAAGGCAGCTGCTGGAAATCCGCAGCGCCAACCACTCCCATCTCCTTGCCCAGGCCAGAGTGGCCGAGGTCGAAAAGGAAATCATCGCGGAGAGGACAATCCGCCAGCGCCTGAACCTGCTGCGGGATCTGCATGATGGCGTGGGTGGCACCACCGCGAATCTCGCGTTGCTGGCATCCACCGCCCATTCCGTGAACCCCGGCAGCCCGGAGGCGGCGATCCTTTCCAACATCGAGCACCTCGCCATCGAGGGGAACCGTGAAGTGCGGCTGCTCATGGACTTGCTGGAGCGCGAGCACATGTTCTGGCCCGATCTCCTGCAGCAACTCAGAACCCACGCCGACCATTTGACCCGGGCCAACCACATCTCTCTGGACTGGCGGATGAGTGGCATGCACCTGGCCGCACCCATCATCGAGACCAGCGCCGCGATCTCGATGATCCGCGCCCTCAAGGAGGCACTCAACAACCTCGCCCGCCACTCGGCCGCCAGCCACGCCCGGGTGAGCATCCGCTTCGGCTCGCGCAGTCTTGCCGTGATGATCCGTGACGATGGCCGCGGCCTCTCCAACGCGGCGGTCGCTGGCGGCAGAGGGCTGAAAAACATGCACCTACGTGCCGCCGAGCTCGGCGGCCGCCTGCGCATCCGCAGCTCCCACGGGACCCGCCTGCACTTCGTCATTCCCATACCGCCGGTCCCGCCCGGCGTACCCCGGAAACACCCCATTTCTCCCCTCGTCTACCAAGCTTCCGACGGGCCACCCTAGCTCGCATGATCCGCTTGGCATTGGTAGAAGATGATCGCCGCCTCCTCGACACGCTCGTCGGCATCTTTTTCACACAGCCTGACTTCGCGGTGGTTTCCTTCTCCTGTGCGGAGGATGCCTTGCGGAAGGCGGACTGGGCAAAGATCGATGTGCTGCTGACGGATCTGGATCTGCCGGGGGATTCCGGCATCCAGTTGATTGCTGCGGTCGCGAACCTGAATCCTGCCGTGATCCCCCTCGTCCACACCGTGCATGATGACCGCCAGACCCTTTTTGCCGCCTTGCGGGCCGGGGCGTTTGGCTACGTCACCAAGGGCTGCATGGCCACCGATCTGTTGGCAGCTGTCACATGTTCCGTCAGCGGCATCTCCCCCATCAGCCCGGCCATCGCGCGCTACCTCATCGAGGAGTTCCATCCCGCGGAGAGACGGGATCTGGGGGCGGATCGCTCGCTCACCGCCCGGGAAACGCAGTTGCTGAAGCTCCTGGCCCAGGGATTCATCTACAAGGAAATCGCAAGCAAGCTCGGCATCAGCACGCACACCGTGCACGGCCACGTGAAGAAAATCTACGGCAAGCTGCATGCGGTCAATCGGAGTGAGGCGCTGCGCAAGGCTGCTAGCCTGGGCTACCTCACCCCGCCCTGAAGTGGCGTCCCGGCTACCCCGGCTTTCTGCTCCGGGCGTACCCCGAATACACCCCACTTTCTCCGTTGCCGCCCTTCGCGACACGCCCCCATCTTATAAATCCTTCGGGCGACGAGAGCTCGGACAACACTAGATTACTAGAGGCCTAGTAGCAGTGCAAATTGAAATTAAACGGATTTAGCGCGCAAGACACTAGCAATAATTCATCCGCTTTCCCCGATCATCCCACCCACACCCAGTCGCCATGAAATTCCTCCACCAACTCCTCTCCATCCCGGCGCTTGCGGCGCTGCTCGTGGCCGCATTGCCGGCCCGGGCCGCCACCGGGCCGGGCAAGCCCCAGGCGCTCACCAGCCCGGAGCAGGTGCCCGAGGGCCTGGCCAAGTCCGACTGGTCGAGCATCCGCGCCGCCTACGAGGCCGGGCGCCATGCGTTCCAGCCCACCGCGACCGGCTGGCAGGCGCGCAATCCGGGCCAGCAATGGACCACCCAGTTTGACAAACGCGGCTTCCTCGCCACGCCCAAGGACGGCGGCTGGCAGTGGGGCCTCGAGTTGCACAGCTACGGCTTCGCCGAAAACCCCACCGCCATTTCCGGCACCCCGGCGGTGCGGGCGGACGGCCAGCGCCTCTCCTACCAGTGGGACGCCAATGTCGAGGAGTGGTTCGTCAACGACGCGCGCGGTCTCGAGCACGGCTTCACCGTGAACCAGCGGCCCGCCCTCAATTCTTCATCCGCCACGCTCGACTTCCTGCTCGGCGTCCGCGGCGGTCTGCGCCCGCAGGTCACCGGTGATGCCCTCGGCGTCGAGTTCCGCGATGCCGCCGGCGCCACCGTGCTCAATTACTCCGGCCTCAAAGTCTGGGATGCCGATGGCAAGGTGCTGGCGTCCCGCTTCGCCGCCGCCGGAGAAAACCAGGTGCGCCTGCTGGTGGACGAGCGCGGCGCCCGCTACCCGCTCACCATCGACCCCATCGCCCAACAGGCTTATCTGAAAGCCAGCAACAACGGTGGGCCGTCCGAAGACAATTTCGGCAACTCGGTGGCGGTCTCGGGCGACACGGTGGTCGTCGGGGCTAACCAGGAGGACAGCAGCACCACGGGCGTGAACAGCACGCCCAACGAGTCTGCCAGCGGCTCCGGCGCGGCCTACGTCTTCGTGCGCAGCGGGGGGGCGTGGACGCAGCAGGCCTATCTCAAAGCCAGCCAAGTCACGTTGAATGACCAGTTCGGCGTCTCGGTGGCGGTCTCGGGCGACACGGTGGTCGTCGGGGCTAATGCGGAGGACAGCAGCACCACGGGCGTGAACAGCACGCCCAACGAGTCGGGCGGCAATGCCGGCGCGGCCTACGTCTTCG
>Ga0247843_1002967_pt1 | contig 29075 bp, 25 predicted proteins | sample LaCruzMarch2017__FD_192420 | JGI IMG/M metagenome (GOLD analysis project Ga0247843, IMG submission 192420) | Freshwater microbial communities from meromictic Lake La Cruz, Castile-La Mancha, Spain - LaCruzMarch2017_8m | ecosystem: Environmental > Aquatic > Freshwater > Lake | place: Spain... | reverse complement strand
GTCAACGAAGGGCTGATTGCGGGGGGACTAACCCGACTCCAATCGGAAACCATCGACCAATCAGCGCTGGAAGCGGTTCAACTGCAGGCCAAGGCGCAAAAGCGGGGTCGTTGGGCGGTGGAATAAGCCCTGTCAGAGTTCGGTTTTAGAAGGAGTCGGTTTGGCATCCCGAGCGGTACCAAAAAACCAGATGCACTGCACCGAACCCCCGCCCATCCAACGAGATTGAGTCGCCCCTGCGCTGTCCCAAAGGGGCATATTGCTGCGCAGACCGATCATCCACTGATTCCAATACCAATCGGCCCCCAATCCCACCGACGTCCGCACAAAACCGGTGTTGTAGAGTTCCGCACCAAATTCGCGATCTCGGCTCGATCCTTCGGTGCGCAGCGCCACATGGCCGATCAAAAAACTGCGTTTGAGGTCGGCATAATACAAGGCGAAAAGCGCTGTGGCCCATTGGTTTCCCACCTTATAAGTCTCCTCGTTCTCCGCTGAAAACACCGCAGCGGCTTCGGCCATACTTCCCCAGCGTCCGCGTCGAAAGCCGAGTTGGGTCGCGAGCGGAAAGGAATAGGCCCCGGTTCCGGTTTGGAGACCGATGGGCAACATAGTGCCCGAGGCGTCGCGTTGACGATAGCGCCCGGTCGGCAGTTTCAATCCGGCAGCGGCGTTCCATTGCAGACTGTAGTTCGGGGTTTCCATCCGCCACAGCGCTCCATTGAGCAAGAATTGGGCATCGCCCGGACCGGAAATGGAGGTCGATTCCCCTTCATCCAAAGCGCGTTGATGGGTCGCATAGGGGAGGCTTACCCAAAGTTGCCAACGCGGGTTTAAGGGAATCCGCGACCACAACTCGATGCGGTGGTAGTGGTCTGTTCCGGGGCCTCCGATGGCATAGCCGGGAACCGCCGGTACCGCAAACGCTTGATAACCGTATCGAATTCCCAAAAAACCACTGTCGAATCTCGGCAATACCCCCAAACCCGAACTCGAACTGGCGCATCCGCACACGTCACAGGCCGTCGCAGGTGGAAGGCTCCCCAAAAAGCCAACGAGAATCAGGCTAATTCGGATCCGTAAAGAGGGGGTTTTCGACAAAAGCTTCATCGGTCAAGGCATTGAGAAATTCGATCAACTCGTGTTTTTCTTGTGCGGTATAACGGAAACCGCCTGCCGGCAAAGGGGCGTCGGCTTCAGAGCCAATGCCTTCGGAATAGTGTTCGATTACTTCGGTCAGGTCGTCCATACGGCCATCGTGCATATAGGGCGGGCTCAAGGCCACATTCCTCAAGTTCGGAACTTTGAAACGACCCAGGTCTTCATGGCGAAGACTGATGATTCTGCGACCTTCGTCGGTGATCGCCCCGGGCAAACCATTGCGTTGAAACGAAAAATTGCTGGTCAAAGGTTCGGCATGGCAGGAGGCGCAGTCGCGTCGAAACAAGGCCAGTCCGGCTTGCTGGTCTACGGAAAGGGCCTCTTGATTCCCCTTGAGATACTGATCGTAGGGGCTTTGATCAGAAATCAAAACCGACATAAACTGAGCGAGGGCTTGGAGCATCCGTTGGTCGTTCAGGGTGTCTTCCCCATACGCGGCGCGCACGGCGGCTCGGTATTCGGGCTGGTGGTTGAGCTTGTGGACTAACCGCCACAGGGTTTCGTCCATTTCGACCGGATTGGTGATGGGCGCAATCGACATGGTTTCGATGTGCACCGCGCCTCCATCCCACATAAAGTGCGGATACCAGGCCAAGTTCGACAAAGACGGACTGTTGCGCGTCCCGAGTAGGTTGTCGACTCCGTGGCTGAGGTTGTGATAGGGATCCGAAAATCCGCCGTATTGCCGATGGCAGTCGGCGCAGGAAACAGTACCGTCCCGAGACAAATCGCGTTCAAAAAACAACCTGCGACCTAAGGCCACACGGGCTTCGGTAGGCGCATTGCCCTTGAAATCATAGATCGGGGCAGGGAAATGAGCGGGGATGCGAAAAGCCGCTTCGGTCGATTCCGACAACTCCGGGTCGGGACTACAGGCCCCCACCCAGAGCATCGGCAAAACGGCCAGAAGCCCCAAAATGCTTCTAACCGGTTTCATGATTTAGTTGTGTACGTGCTCGAATTCGAACATATGGTGATAGTTCTCCGAGATCATCACGGCCATCATGCCGGGCATCGTAACCGTCGGCGTAGTCAGGATGCTCAGGGGGTCGTGCCCATCGAAGAATTCCGCCACGTTGACGCTTTGGTGCACCACGGGCGTAGCATTGGGCGAAACCGTCGCGGCCATGCTGCCAAAGGCGAGGTTGATCTGCTGCAAGGCATTGGTGCCGTTGCTGTTGCGGAACCCGCCGATGTGGTAGGTAAAGGCTTGGCCGCCCGATTCCTGACCTTCGGCCTTCAAAAAGATGTAGCCGCTGTTCCACGACCAGAACATCTGCTCTGCAGGACTCAAGGCACCCGTTTGGGCTCCGCTCACATTGCGCAAACTGTCAACGCCAATGGTGTACTCGATGGCTTTGTAGTCGCCACTCGGAACGTTTTCGAGTTCGATTTCGACCGAAGACTGGGCGCCTACCTTGATCAGGTGGTAGCTCTCTTCCTCGCTCCAAGTGCTACCATCGGCCTTGGTAAGGACGATATTCGTCACGTAGTAATTCAAAGTACTGAAGCTGACCGATTCTCCGCTGCCATTGACAAAGGTGGCGCTGGGAATCGAAAAGGCATCGGCCCCATACACATGCTCGAACTCGAGGGTCATGTTCCCGAAGGTCGGGGTGGGGGCGGGGGTGTTGTTGTCGTCGTCTTCTTTTTCGCAGGAGATCGACACAAGGCTAAGACTCATGAGGGCAACGAAGCCCAATGACCAATTCTTCACGGGTGTAGTTTTATAATGAGAGAAACACAGGAAATGGAGTGCGTTGGATTGGACGGCGGCTCGTCAGAGATCCGCTTCGAACCCACGCGAACAACGGAAGTTATACCTGCGCTCGGGGGGGAGGGGGCGTGGGAGTGGTCGAGAAGTCCTCCCATGGCACATCCAAAAATCCACGGTCAATTACATCCAATTCTTTGAGCGATCCATCGATTCCGATGGCATCGCACAACACAAAAGGAAGCACCTCTGGAGTGTCGGGCAGCAGGGGGCTGTCTGGGGCGGAGTTGTTATCGGCCTCGAGCATCACCGCCAAATGGCATTGACCGTTGCACTCCAACTCCGGTCGATCCTGATTGATGCACAAAACCTCGGCGATGTACGCCCGGTTGCCTTCAAACCACAACAGGGCCATACTGTCCCCCAACAATCGGGGGAGCAGCGCGCTGAAGAGGATTCCTAAGGCCAGCCGGAGTTTCAACATATCCTTACAAAGGAACAATGGAATGGGATTGGACACGGTGACCAAAGTCATCAAAATGTGTGGCAGTGTGCCGCGACTGAGTGAGCGAAATCAATAGTGAACGGGGGGCTTATCACCCCGATTCGAACCACTACCTTTGCGCGCCTTTTGGCCCCCCATCCCATTACCCGCTCCCATGCAATCGATTCGCAACATCGCCATTATTGCCCACGTAGACCACGGCAAGACCACCTTGGTCGACAAAATCCTGCATTTCTGCCAGTTGTTCCGCGAAAACCAGCAAACCGGGGAATTGATTCTCGACAACAACGATCTCGAGCGGGAGCGCGGAATCACGATCCTTTCAAAAAACGTTTCTGTTCAGTATAAGGGGCACAAAATCAACATTATAGATACTCCAGGCCACGCCGATTTCGGGGGCGAAGTCGAACGGGTATTGAACATGGCCGACGGGGTTTTGCTCCTGGTCGATGCCTTTGAAGGCCCCATGCCGCAAACGCGTTTTGTCCTCCAAAAGGCGCTACAGTTGGGATTAAAGCCCATTGTGGTCGTCAACAAAGTCGATAAGCCCAACTGCGATCCCGAAGGCGCGCACGAAAAAGTCTTCGATTTGATGTTCGCGCTCGATGCCACCGAAGATCAGCTCAATTTCCCCACGGCCTATGGCTCGGCCAAACACAATTGGATGAGCCACGACTGGAAGGTGCAAACCGACAGCATTGCGCCCTTGCTCGACATTGTCTTGGAGCACATTCCTGCCCCCAAAGTGGAGGTTGGGGCGGCCCAAATGCGGATCACTTCGCTCGATTATTCGAACTATACAGGCCGGATTGCCATCGGTCGTTTGAACCGGGGTACCCTGATCGAAAACATGCCGGTTATGCTGCTCAAGCGCGACGGAAGTGCCGTCAAGAGCCGCATTCGCGATCTCTATTCGTTTGAAGGGTTGGGCAAGGTCAAGACCGAACGGGTCGAGGCCGGCGATTTGTGCGCGGTGGCCGGCATTGAAGGTTTTGACATCGGCGACACCTTGGCCGATGCCAGCCAGCCCGAAGCCATGACCCCAATCGCGGTCGACGAGCCCACCATGAGCATGCTCTTTACGATCAACGATTCGCCGTTTTTTGGCAAAGAAGGCAAGTTTGTGACCTCTCGCCACCTGCGCGAGCGCTTGGAAAAGGAAACCGAAAAGAACCTCGCATTGCGTGTCGAACCCACCGGAACGGCCGATGCCTTTCGCGTATTTGGACGGGGCGTACTGCACCTATCGGTTCTTATTGAAACCATGCGCCGCGAAGGGTATGAGTTGCAAATTGGTCAGCCTCAGGTTATTTTAAAGGATATCGACGGTCAGCAGTGCGAGCCGATCGAAGAACTGACCATCGACCTTCCCGAAGAAGTCAACGGCAAGGCCATCGAAATGGTGACCCTGCGCAAAGGCGAACTGCTCAGCATGACGCCCAAGCTCGATCGGATGATCCTCGAGTTTCGCATTCCTGCCCGGGGGTTGATCGGGTTGAGAAACAACCTATTGACGGCCACGGCCGGAGAAGCCATCATGAGCCACCGCTTTTCGCGTTTTGAGCCCTACCGAGGCGAAATCCCCGGCCGTCAGAACGGTTCGCTGATTTCGATGGAAAAGGGCAAGGCCATTGCCTATTCGATTGACCGTTTGCAAGACCGGGGCTTCTTTTTTGTCGACCCCATGGACGAGATCTACGGCGGACAGGTCATCGGCGAAAACAACCGGGCGGGCGATATGGTCATCAACGTGACCCGCGAAAAGAAGCTCACCAATATGCGGGCTTCGGGTTCCGACGAAAAAATGCGGATCGCCCCTGCGCGCAAATTCTCGCTCGAAGAGGCCTTGGAATACATCCAGGGAGACGAATACGTCGAATGCACTCCCCAGAGCATTCGCTTGCGCAAGATCTACCTCGACGAAAACGACCGCAAGCGCTTCGGAGGGGCCTAAGTCCAGCGCAAAGAGACCGCGATGGCCTTTGGGCTATCGTCGGCATGGGTGTAAACGATCGACCAGCGGTTTAAATCGGATTGGGCAGTTCGTCTTCTGAGAACGCTCGTTTGCGCAATTGTCTGCGCAAAAACACGATGCCCAAAACCGCAGAAGCGACCGAGCCGATGAGAATGGCCATTTTGGCGGTGTTGATCAACGTGGGATCTTCAAACGCGAGCAAGGAGATAAAAATGGACATGGTGAATCCGATGCCGCCCAAAAATCCAACCGCGGTCAAGTCATTCCACTCGAGGTCGGCCGGAAGTTTGCACCAGCCCATTTTCGCCGCGAGAAACGTGAATGAGGCAATCCCCAATGGTTTTCCGATAGACAAGCCGAGGATTACGCCCAGGCTCCCGACACTGAGCACTTGAAGGTGCCAACCGGGTTCGAATGAAATGGCGGTATTGGCCATAGCGAAAATCGGCAACACGAAAAAGGCGACGGGGTAGTGCAGGCGGTGCTGAAGACCGTACGAAGGAGATTGTTCGCCCCCATCGCCAAAGGGGATGGCAAAGGCCAACAGCACCCCAGAAAGGGTGGCGTGGACTCCAGAGTGGAGCATAAAATACCACATCCCTGCGCCCAAGATGAGATAGGGCCAAAGCAGGTGAACCTTGAACCGATTTAGGGCCAACATGATCCCAAAAAGACCCAGCGAGAGCCCCAAATCGAGGAGGTTGAGCTGTTGGGTATAGAAGAGCGCAATCACGATAATGGCGCCCAAATCGTCGATCACCGCCAAGGCCGTCAGAAAGACCTTGAGCGAAGCCGGAACCCTCGATCCCAGTACGGTCAGTGCACTCAAAGCGAAGGCGATATCCGTCGCCATGGGAATCCCTACACCGGATGAAGCTTCGCTACCCCGGCAAATCACGTAATACAATCCGGCCGGAACGAGCATGCCCCCCAGAGCCCCGAAAATGGGAAGCGTGGCGTTTTTGAAGTTGGACAATTCTCCTTGATAGATTTCGCGCTCCAGTTCCAAGCCGATGAGCAAGAAAAAAACCGTCATCAACCCATCGTTGATCCAATGCACCACACTTTCGCCGGCAAGAGGATGGTGCCACATTGCGTGATACGCCTCTCGCAAAGGCGAGTTCGCGATGATCAAGGAAATCAGGGTGCCTCCGATGAGGAGCAGACCTCCGGCCTTTTCGCTCCCGACAAATTCTTGAAAAAGATGGGTTAACTTCATAAGATCAATGCTACGCGATTGGGGATGGGCAAACTACGATAAGTGAAGGGATTGGAAACCGATCATGGATTAATGGTCTTTGTTGTGCGCATTGAGCGATGGAATTGATCGGAAGCTCGCCCTGGTTACAGCGGTTCGAAATCGCACGAAATGAATATGCCAGAACGAGGCCTGTTGGTGGGCGAAATCCTCAGAGCGCCTTCGGGAATTTAAAAGGAGGGTATCCCCACATCCTAGGGGGTCTGCCTTTGAAGCGCGCTATGAGAAACTGGACAAGATCCCCATCACAACCCCCTGTTGCGCCTTACTTTCGTGCCTAGCGCACTCTTGGATCCCCTCAAACGCATACAGCAACCCGTAGCGGCCGAAATGGCCGAGTTCGAACAGGTTTTTCGCAAAGCCCTGTCGAGCAAGGTGGGGTTGTTGGATCGTATCACCCACTACTTGGTGCGGCGCAAAGGCAAGCAGCTCCGGCCTATGTTGGTGTTTCTCAGTGCCAAACTCCATGGAACCATCGGCCCGGCGACCCATCGGGGGGCCTCTTTTCTCGAAATGATCCACACCGCCACGCTCGTACACGACGACGTGGTCGACGACTCCTACTATCGACGGGGGTTTCTCAGTCTCAATGCGCTGTGGAAGAATAAGATCGCCGTTTTGGTGGGCGACTATCTCCTTGCCAAGGGTCAATTGCTCGTAACCGGGGCGGGTGAATTTCAAACGCTCGAACTGGTCAGCGAAGCGGTGCGCGAAATGAGCGAGGGCGAACTCCTCCAAATCGAAAAAGCCCGCAGGCTCGATATCGATGAGGCGATTTACTACGAAATCATCCGCCAAAAGACGGCCTCGTTGATTACGGCTTGTTGCGCGGTGGGGGCTTCCAGTGTTGGGGCCGATGCGGAATCCATCGATCGCATGAAGCGGTTGGGTTATGAATTGGGAATGGCCTTTCAAATCAAGGACGATTTGTTCGACTACGAACGCATCAACAAAACCGGCAAACCCAGCGGGATCGACATCAAAGAACAAAAAATGACCCTGCCGCTCATCCGGGCCTTGTCGGAGGCAGGGAACGGGGAAAAGCGCCGTTTGATGCGCGCCATCCGCAGCGGCAACAACGACCCCGAACAGGTCGCCAAGGTGCTCGAATTTGTGCGCCAATCGGGCGGGGTGGCTTATGCGGAACAGGTCATGAACCGCCATCGGGCCAATGCCTCGACCTTGCTCGAAACCTATCGATCGGATCCCGCGGCCGAAGCGTTGCGGCAATTGGCCGATTTTGTCGTAGAACGCGACCGCTGAGTCGCTTAATTTCAGCTTGTGGGCAGAATATCGCGCAGCACCATCGACCGCATTTTCGACGCCGTGCGCATCGAAGAGGTCATTGGCGATTACGTACAGCTCAAGCGCTCGGGTTCGAGTTTTAAAGGGCTGAGTCCGTTTAACAACGAACGCACGCCTTCGTTTTATGTCGTGCCCTCCAAGCAAATCTTCAAGGATTTTAGCTCGGGGAAGGGAGGGAGTGTGGTCAACTTCCTCATGGAACTCGAGCACCTGAGCTATCCCGAGGTGCTGCGGCTGTTGGCCAAGCGCTACAACATCGAAATTGAAGAAGAAGAAGGGACGCCTGAAGAGGAACAGACCGCGAGTTTGCGCGAGAGTTTGTTTTTGGTCAACGAATTTGCCCGCGATTTTTATGTCGATCGATTGTGGCATACCGACGAAGGCCGCTCTGTCGGTCTCGGGTATTTTAAAGAGCGGGGTTTTGAGCCCGAAACCCTGCGCACCTTCGAACTCGGCATCAGCCCCGACACCCCCGATGGATTGACGCGAGAGGCGCTGTCGAAGGCCTATAAAGAAGAGTTTCTTCTCGCCACGGGGCTGACGCGCAAGTCGGAAGACGGACGGCTGACCGATTTGTTTCGATCCAGGGTCATTTTCCCGATCCACGGGCTGTCGGGTCGGGTTTTGGGGTTTGGAGGGCGGATCCTCAAGACCCAAACCAAGGCGCCGAAATACGTCAACAGCCCCGAATCGGAGCTCTACCACAAGAGCAAGGTACTCTATGGGTTGTATCAGGCCCGCAAAGCGCTGGTGCAAAACGACCGCTGTTTGTTGGTCGAGGGCTATACCGATGTGCTTTCGCTCCACCAGGCGGGTATCCAGAACGTAGTGGCTTCGGCGGGAACGGCTTTGACGACCGAGCAAATTCGACTCGTCAAACGGCTTACCCCGAATTTGACGATTCTCTACGACGGCGACCCCGCGGGCATTCGCGCCTCGTTGCGCGGAATCGATCTGGCGCTGTCCGAAGGGCTGCGGGTCAAGGTGGTTCTGTTGCCCGATGGACACGATCCCGACAGCTTTGCCCGTTCCAAGTCGAGGGAAGAAATCCTTGCGTTTATCGAAGGGGCCCAAACCGATTTTGTCGCGTTCAAGGCGCGTTTGCTCCTCGACGATACGGGGGGAGACCCCATCAAGAAAATCGAAGCGGCCAGCGAATTGGTGCGCTCGGTGGCCTTGTTGCCTCAACCGCTCGAACGCGATGTATACCTCAAGGAAGTCGCCAAACTAACGGGGATCGAAGAGCGCCTGCTCCAGGCCGAGTTGGCCCAGGCTTTGGGGCGGATGGAGCGCGAAAAAGCCCGAGACGCTCAGCGCGATCAGGAGCGCGAAAAACGCCAAACGGAACAGACGCCGGCTGGTGCCGAGGGTGCCGAAGCCCAGGCTTCAGTTCCCGGTCTTTCTGTGGTACCCGAACCCAGTCCAGAAGCGGTGTTGGCGCATTCGCCCGACCGCGTACTCGAACGCGAATTGCTCCGACTCTTGTTGAACGAGGGCCACCGGAAAATTGCAGTCGAAATCGAGCAGTTTACGGAAGAATTAACGGCTCAAACCGAAGAGGTCGAGGTGGTTCGCTATTTGATCGAAGAGGTCGATTTGAACGAAATCGAAATCGGAGATCCCGGCATCCGCGCCTTGTTTGAGCGGATTCGCACGGCGTTTGTGGAAGGGAAGGAAATCGCGGGGGCCGAAGATTTTCTCGGGGCCGACGACACCGAAATGGCGGCCCTTGCGGCCGAGTTGATGTTCGAACCCTATCGGCTATCCGATTGGGAGCGCAAGGCCATTTATGTGCGGCCCGTCGATTTGGCTCAGCTGTGCAAAGATTTGATTTTGAGGATGATCAAGCGAAAAGTACTAAGCGAACTCGAGAAACTCAACGAAGAACTCCAAAAGCCGCAAGAAGAGCCTCAACGGCAGGAACTGCTCCGTTTGCACATTCACTTGAACAACAACGTACGCCGCGATATCGAAGCCAAACTCAACGCGAGTTTATAGGCACGGGTTTCAGCCCGCCAAAAAAGGCAAGGCCAACACTCCGGCAACGAGGCAGAGTTTAAACCCTTGGTGGAGTCGACGCGCCGTGCGCGAGGGTTGAGGGCTTCCCGGAATGCGCCTCCAGGCCCAGAGCAGCAGTCCTATACCCAAGACCAACACGACCCACTGCGCTTTGGGGGTCCAGAGCCCAACGTGGATGCCTGCACTGACTATGGAGAGCGTCAAAATGGCCGCAAGATGCTTGCGCAATCCGTTCTGTCCTTCGAGCGCAGGGATCGTAGGGTAGCCAAAAATGAGATCGCCCTTCATCTGTTCGACGTCTTTGACCAGTTGCCGACCCAATTCGATACAGAACAAAAAGCCAACATAGCTGATCAACCCCGGGTGGAGCGAACGATAATAGAGCAGAAGCGCGAAAAAGGGAACAAACGACAGCAAGGCCGCGCTCAAATTGCCCAAATAGGTCAGCTTTTTGAATTTGTGCGAGTACATCCAAAGACTGAGCGCATACACCGCAAAAAAGGCCACGGCTCTCCACGACAATACCGAGGCGAGAACCAAACCGGCAAAGTTGAAGATGAGGTACAAATTCAAGGCGGTTCTGCGGCTCACCAATCGCTCGAAGGCGGTCTGTAAGGGGCGGTTTACCAGGTCTTTTTCGCGGTCGTAAAACCCATTGAGGATAAATCCGGCCGAGACCACCAATCCGGTCGATAAGACCAGCAAATGCAGTCGATAGTCGGTCAGAAACGCCCACAGCGATTCGGGGGGCGAAAGCAAGTAGATCGAGGATAGATATTGGGCTAGCGCCAGCAACAGCACATTGTACCAGCGAACCCTCGACAGCAGCGCCAGCGTTTTGATTGCGAACAGCCAAGGGCGCCGCCGCATCGCCTAGAGCCGGTGGATCAGTTCCGGATGGTATTCCGACAAACGGGTCTTGGCCTTTTCAAAATCGCGCGCAAAACCGAGGATGTAGCCACCCCCGCCCGAACCGCAGAGTTTGAGATAATAATCGCCCGATTCGATGCCCTCCTTCCACAATTCGTGGAAGCGATCGGGAATCATGGGGCTAAAATTGTCGAGCAACAGCGCGCTCAACACTTTGAGGTTGCGAAACAGACTCCGCGGTTTGCCTTGCAAAAAGGCCTTGATGCAGGCGTCGTTGTAGCGAACAAATTGTTCTTTGAGCATGGTCCGGAACCCCTCGTGTTTCATCTTTTCGAGAAAGATGTTCACCATGCTTTGGGTAGAGCCGGGCTGACCGGAAGAAATCAAGAAAATGCCCCCTTTTCCGGTTTCTCCGCTCGGAATCTGCACCGTGCCCAAGCGTTCGGGCGATTCGATCAAAAGCGGAAGACCGAGATAGCAGATCAAGGGATCGATGCCCGATGATCGGCCGTGGAAAAATCCTTCGAGCTTAGAAAACAACACTTTAAGGGCGATAATATCATCCCTCGTATGGGCTTCTTTCGAAATGGGCTCGAGGGCATAACGCGCATACACAGCGGCAACAAGGGCTCCGGAACTGCCCACCCCAAAACCCTGGGGAATGCTCGAGTCAAAGTGGAGTCCGGCCTCTAGGTCGCGTTCAAAGCGATCGAGATCGAGCGCACAGGGGAGTTCGCCCGCGGTTTCGAGTCCGCGCAATTCTCCGAGATACCGCTTGAGCGAACGATTGGAATCGGCAGCCTCGGATCCGGTATCTTCCATGCTCAGACATCCTTGAAAATCGGCATAGGGTATGCTGAGCCCCATCGAATCTTTGATGATGCCATACTCCCCAAACAACAGGACTTTGGCGTAAAAGAAGGGGTTGGTTTCGGTGTTCAAGCTGGGTTCAATCCGTTCGTGTTCAAAATCTTGGCTCCCATGCCCAAGGCGTCGCAAAGGTAGGCTCCTTCGGCGCACAAGGACGACAATGTCGATCTAACGAATTCGTGGACCGTTTGTTCGAAATCTTCTGGAAACAGCAAATGAACATTGGCCCCAGCATCGAGCGTAAAACACAAAGGCACCCCCGTTTCTCGCCGAAAGGCGCGCACGAGTTCAATGGCGGCCAAGGTGTTTGGGCGCATCAATACATAACCCGGGATCGAACTCATCATCAGCGCATGGAGCACCAACGCCTCGGATTCGACCAAATCCACAAAGCCCTCGAGATCGCCCGATGCCAAAATGCGCAACAAGTCTGTGGTATTGCGGTGGGCCATGTCCACTCGGGCGGGTCCAAAGGCGTGCCCATTCATCAATGCATGCCCCTGGGTGGAACTCACGCTTTTGCTCCCGGTTTCAATCAGTAAAATGGTGTCGCGGTAGTGTTTGAAAATCGGATGCACGGCCTCTACCCGCACTCCGTAGTCTGCATTCGAACCCGAGAAGTGCTCGGTTTCTCCCCACAACACCACCGGACCTTCAATGGAACGTGCAGCGCTCCCGCTTCCAAGACGGGCCCAAGAAGAAGCCTGGTGTAGATCGATGGGGGGATGGTCGGGATCTCGCAGTTGTCGGAATGCCGCCAGACCCAAACCGAGCGCAGCAAAGGCCGAAGCCGAACTGGCAATTCCGCTGCTGTGGGGAAAGCTGTTTTGGCTGCGAATTTCAAATCGGTGTTCGTGGATCTCTGGAACCGTGGCTGCAACGCGGTCGAAGAACTGTTCGAGCTTGGGCAAGAACGCAGGCTTGGGCGCCGAGTCAAACCAAAAGGACAGTTCGAAAGGACCCGGTTCCCAACGGAGTTCGGTTTGCGTACAACTGCTGCTCAGGGTAAACGAAATCGACGGATTCCATGGCCGTTGTCCTTCTTTTTTGCCCCAGTATTTGACCAAGGCAATATTCGACGGAGCCAATACAGTTGCGCTGCCCATCAGGCGGTCTCGACTTCTGGAGCAATCTTCTTGACCAACCCCTGCAACACCTTGCCCGGACCCAATTCGACAAAGCGCCCCGCTCCATCGGCGACCATGCGGCGCACGCTTTGGGTCCATTTGACGGGGGCTGTGAGCTGTTCCATCAACCGAACCCGAATCACATCTGGATCGGTGGCGGGTTCGGCGGTGGCATTTTGATAGACCGGACAACGCGCCGGTTGAAAGTCGGTTTGCGCAATGGCGGCGGCCAGTCGAGCCCGCGCAGGCTCCATCAAGGGCGAGTGAAACGCACCGCCCACGGGCAAAATCAAGGCGCGCTTGGCTCCAGCGGCTTTGAGTTGTTCCGCAGCGGCTTCTACGGCGGGTACCTCGCCAGAAATCACGAGTTGACCGGGGCAGTTGTAGTTGGCCGCAACCACCACACCTGGGACCGAAGCGCAGATGCGCTCCACCGTTTCGTCGTCCAATCCGAGCACGGCGGCCATGGTCGAAGGCGTCATTTCGCAGGCGGCTTGCATGGCGAGCGCCCGTTCGTGGACCAGTTTCAGACCGTCTTCGAACTGCAATACCCCAGCCGCGACAAGGGCCGAGATTTCGCCCAACGAATGTCCGGCGCACATATCGGGGCGAAAATCGGTTCCCAAATCGGCCACAGCGGCCATGGAGTGCACGAAAACCGCGGGTTGGGTTACCTGGGTTTGTTTGAGTTCGTCTTCGCTTCCTTCGAACATCACTTGGCTCAAGCCAAAGCCCAGGAGCGCGTCGGCCTGTTCAAACCGCATTCGGGCTGCGGCAGAACGGTCGTACAAATCGCGCCCCATCCCGCTGAATTGGGCCCCTTGACCCGGAAAAACGTAGGCTGTTTTCATGCTTCTTCCCCGTAGTATTCGACAAAATTGTTCTCGGTTTCCTCCAAGCGAATGCAGTGCAACCCCGGACCGTCGACGTGTATGAGCGGCTGGAGAATCTTCCAGAATTCGATGGCCAACACCTCGGTCGAGGCCATTTTTCCCTGCATAAAAGGCACATCCGTATTGAGGTTTCGGTGGTCGACCCAGTCGATGATGTGCACCCGAATCAGTTGTTTTAAATCGAACAGATTCATGACAAAACCCGTCTCCGGATTCGGGCGCCCTTTGACCGTAACGATCAAGCTAAAGTTGTGGCCGTGAAAGTGCCGATTGGCGCAACGGCCAAACACCGCTTCGTTTTGTTCTTCGCTCCAATTGGGATTGTAGAGCTGATGGGCGGCGCTAAAGCGCTCGCGTCGTTGAATGCAAACCATGCTCATAGGGAATGCAAAGGTAAGCGGGGCGGGAGATGGCTGGAGGGTTGATCGAGCGGAGTGGGAAAGCGCCATGGTCACGCGCTCGAATCGTATTAAATGGACACTGTTGAAGTCGTCCGGTCTAAAAAAGCGCTGCTCGAGCCCGCATGGTGTTCTCCCGATCACATTTTCTGCCCGAGGCCAGCTTCCAAAGTCGGATTCGCCTGCGTTTGGGTCACAGAGATTTCTGGGGAGACATGTTTTTTTCAATCAACTACGGTTTGGCATTTTTATAGAATAAAACCTACAATTGAATAATTGAACGTGGGCCTTCCAAAATGTTTCTGGGTTTTCGGGTCGAAGTCTTCCGGCTACGCCGATGAGCATTCAAAGTTCGCCTGCGCTGTTCATTCCCTCTCTACGACTCTGATGTGCACTCCGCTCCCGCGGTGGGCTTCTTTCTTTGCTGCTCCAAAGAAAGAAGGAAAGAAAGGAGCTTTTCAGTCCGGCGTGGCGCTCTCTTGTCCACCCGCTAGCGCTTTGGCCGAGATCGCGCCGCAAGGCTCACTGGCCGTTGCGGCTGGGTGCGACTCGGGGTCCCGGAGTCGAGAGGCCTTAGACACCTTGATAGCCGGACAACTCATTGATCTCTATCGGGATTAAGTCAATCTGGTGCTGTTACTTCTAAGTAAACCCCCTGAACCAGCATGAGGCTGTCACTTAGGATTTCGAACCGAAAGATTATCATTTCAGCCTCTTCCACCTAGACCCCAGAAATTTCCGTATTCCCCTTCGTTTTTGGCCTGTTAGAGTTCGGTTCGAGCGGATTCGCTCCCACCCTGTCAACACCTTATATTTGCGCCCTTCAACAGAAAAGGGGCAAGAAATCCTAAGAGACCGGAAAAGAACAGAATCATGGAGAATATTGTGTATTTGGTGCCCGTTCTCGGGCTGGTTGGATTGGCGGTCATGGTGCTCAAAGCAATTTGGGTAAACCGTCAAGAAACGGGAGACGAGAATATGGTCCAATTGGCGGGCTATATTTCAAACGGGGCCTTGGCCTTTTTGAGAGCCGAATGGAAAGTGTTGGGCATTTTCGCCGCCTTTGCCGCGGTTTTGCTCGGCTGGTCGGGCACCTTGGTCGAACATTCCGACTGGCTCATCGCCGTTTCGTTTGTGATCGGTGCCTTTTTGTCGGCCTTTGCCGGTTGGGTAGGAATGAGCATTGCCACCCGCGCCAACGTCCGGACCACCCAGGCGGCGCGCACTTCGTTGGCCAAGGCTTTGGAAGTGTCTTTTGCAGGGGGCAGTGTGATGGGATTGGGCGTAGCCGGTTTGGCCGTATTGGGTTTGAGCACCTTGTTTATTGTTTTCAGCGGGATGTATTCCGATATGGAAACCGCGCTCGAAGTCCTCGCAGGTTTTTCGCTGGGCGCGGAGTCCATTGCCTTGTTTGCCCGGGTGGGTGGAGGCATCTACACCAAGGCGGCCGACGTAGGCGCCGATTTGGTGGGTAAGGTCGAAGCGGGTATTCCCGAAGACGATGTGCGCAATCCAGCGACCATTGCCGACAACGTGGGCGACAACGTAGGCGACGTAGCCGGGATGGGGGCGGACTTGTTCGGTTCGTATGTGGCCACCATCCTCGCCACGATGGTATTGGGCCGAGAGGTGATTTCGGCCGATCAGTTTGGCGGCATCGCCCCGATTTTGCTCCCGATGATTATCGCGGGTATGGGCTTGATTTTCTCGATTGTGGGTACGCTGTTTGTGCGGATCAAAAACGACGAAGATTCGGTGCTCCGCGCGCTCAACCTCGGCAACTGGGGTTCGATGGTGATGACGGCTATGGCCTCTTACTTTTTGATTCACTGGATGTTGCCCGATATGATGACCTTCGAGCGCGGCCAATTCGAATTCAGCAATACCGACGTGTTTTGGGCGGTCATGATCGGTTTGGTCGTGGGCGCATTGATGTCGATGGTGACCGAATACTATACGAGCATGGGTCGCCGTCCGGTGATGAGCATTGTCCGCCAAAGCGCGACGGGACATGCCACCAACATTATTGGTGGTTTGAGCGTGGGGATGGAGAGCACGGTGTTGCCGATTTTGATTCTCGCCTCGGGCATCTATGGTTCGTATGCGGTAGCGGGATTGTACGGGGTGGCCATTGCCGCCGCTGGAATGATGGCCACCACCGCGATGCAATTGGCCATTGACGCCTTTGGTCCCATTGCCGACAACGCGGGGGGTATTGCCGAAATGAGTGGCTTGCCCAAGGAAGTCCGCAAGCGCACCGACAACCTCGACGCCGTGGGCAACACCACCGCGGCCACCGGAAAGGGATTTGCGATCGCTTCGGCCGCGTTGACCGCCCTTGCCTTGTTCGCAGCCTATGTGGGCTTGGCGGGCATCGATGGCATCGACATTTACAAGGCCGAGGTGCTTTCGATGTTGTTTGTCGGCGCCATGATTCCGTTTATTTTCTCCTCGTTGGCCATTGCGGCCGTGGGGCGGGCGGCTATGGATATGGTGAAGGAAGTTCGCCGTCAGTTCAAAGAGATTCCGGGCATTATGGAGGGCACCGCCCGTCCTGAATACGAGCGCTGCGTCGAGATTTCGACCAAGGCCTCGATCCGAGAAATGATTGCCCCTGGGGCCATAGCGCTGATTAGCCCCGTGCTGGTCGGCTTTTTGTTCGGTCCCGAGGCCTTGGGAGGACTGCTGGCGGGCATCACCGTAAGCGGGGTCCTGATGGGTATGTTCCAAAACAACGCCGGAGGCGCTTGGGACAATGCCAAGAAGTCGTTTGAGGCCGGGGTCGAGATCGACGGCAAGATCGAATACAAAGGCTCGGAGCCCCACAAGGCTTCTGTAACCGGAGATACGGTCGGCGATCCGTTTAAGGACACCTCGGGTCCTTCGATGAACATCCTGATCAAGTTGACGTCCATCGTGGCCCTGATTATCGCTCCCCATATTCACGTTGGGGGGGCGGAAGGCGTCGAAGACCGCATTGAGGCCGAAGGGGGACAAGTCAATCACTTTGCCGAAGCGCAATGCGAAGTGGCGGTGTTTGCCGTCGACAAGGCCAACGGAGCCGTGCGCGAGCTCCGCGGGGTTCGGGTTTTGGATATGGCAGTAGGCATTGTCGACAAAACCATCATCGATTTTTCGATGGTGATGGAAGACGAGCGCATTGCCACAGAGCTGTATCCCGAAATGGGTGTAACGCAGCTCGAATTGAGCAATCCCATTATTCGCGATATGGGACCCAGCCAGTGGATGGTCGAATGCGGTGTTCAGTTGCCCGACGGCATGCACAAAGCGGCCTTTCAATTTACCCGGACTCCAGACAAACGCATTTTGGGTCAACTCAAGATTTACCCGATCGAAGGATAAAGCGTTTGAGCCCAGTCTTGAACGCGGAGTCGGGAATACCGGCTCCGCGTTTTTTTTAATCGGTGTACAGGGGGACTAAAACAATCCGTTGATTTCGGCGTCGATCCGTTCGATGATGCTCCCGAGGTCTTCGGCCCGATCTTCAAACTGCAAATCGTCCACCTCGATAATGAGCAGTTTTCCGCGTTGGTAGGTCGAAATCCAGGCCTCGTAGCGCTCGTTGAGCCGCTGCAAATAGTCGATTCGAATGCCCGTTTCGTATGAACGACCGCGCTTCTGGATCTGGCGCACCAAGGTGGGCACCGATGCGCGCAAATAGATCAGCAAATCGGGCGAGGCGACATGGGGCTCCATCAATCCGAACAGCGCGCGATAGTTGTCGAAATCGCGGGCAGGCATCAACCCCATCGCGTGTAGGTTGGGCGCAAAAATGTGGGCATCTTCGTAGATGGTGCGGTCTTGGATGTAGTTCCGTCCCGATTCGCGGATCTCGTTGATTTGCCGAAACCGGCTCTGTAAAAAGAAAATTTGAAGATTGAACGACCACCGCTGCATTTCGTTGTAGAAGTCGTCCAAATACGGGTTCTGCTCCACTTCTTCGTAGTGGGCCTCCCAGCGATAGTGCTTGGAGAGCAGACCGGTGAGCGTGGTTTTTCCGGAACCGATATTGCCAGCAATGGCCATGTGCATAACGAAGGGGGAGTTGGGTTTGCGACGGTTTGAAAAGTACGAAATCGGACTTGGTCAACCCGATTTTCACGGTAGGAGCAACCGCCCTAAAATCAGGATGGTGAAGTACACTTATTCGAGGGGATGGGTCTCTACCCGGTCTTTGAAGAGCAAATGGGCGCATCCCGGACTCACGGCCCAGTCGATACAACCTTCGGGAATCGCAAAAGCGATCTGGGCCGGTTGACCCGGACGGAGACTGCGCAAAACCACATCGGCGCGACCCATCCACAGTACCCCCCCCTGTTGTACGACCTTGTCCAACCCGGTTTCCGGGTGTTGTGCGACGAGCCCCCCAAAGCGATCAAACTCGACCCAAGAGCGATCCGTGGCCAACAGCACTCGGTCGACGCCCGAGGCCAACCCGAGGACTTTGTTTTCGCCACCCAACAACTGGGTCAAGCTGGGGCTGCGGAACACCCCTTCGCGTCGGTTGGCGTCGTAGAGCACCAATTCGTCTCGGGTTTGATCGTAGAGCCAGATGCGCCATTGGTCAGACAGGGCCGCGCAGCTTACATCGGCCATGCCGAGTTCCTCGGTCGAGAGTTCGTTTCCAAGCGGATTGAGCCGGTTGTCCAGCCAAACGACTTTCTGAAAGCGGCGGTAGTGCACCAAGATGCGGAGCGGATCGGAGGCGTCGATCCGGTCGGGGGGGCCGTATTCGGGTTTGCTGAAGCGCGCAACAAGCGCCCCGTCGGGCCCGAATTTGCTGATTTCGTTTCCGCGGAGCACATAGCGATGGCCTTGAATATCGGCTTCGATATAGGTGCCTCCTTTGAGCGCAAACCCCTGGGCGGAGCATGCGGACGCTACAGGAGTCGACCCTTGGAAGGCCAAGAGTCCCACCATTCCCAGCAGCCCTGCGGCGATGGCGTACTTAGATCCCATCGCGGAGCAAGGGCAAAATTTGTTCGAGGTATTGGCGGTCGTTCGCCAGCCGTGGCACCTTGTTTTGACCGCCCAACTTGCCGCGTTCGCGCATCCAACGGTGAAAGGTTCCGGGAGGGGCGACGTGGATCAACGGCGGTTGGAGCGCCATGTCTTTGTGGCGTTTGGCTTCGTAGTCGCTGTTGAGTTCCTTGAGGTGGACGTCCAGCCAGTGCGCAAACTCCGCGAGGTCTGGGGGGGGCTGCGTAAACTCGACAATCCACTCGTGCCCCCCCGATTGACCTTGTTTCATATAAATCGGCCCGGCTGTAAAATCCGAAACCGAGGCCCCCGTTTTGCGGCAACTGCGCTCGATGGCCTTTTCGGCATTGTCGACGGCCAATTCTTCTCCAAACACATTGATATAGTGTTTGGTACGGCCTGTTAATGCAATGCGGTAAGGCTGGGTCGAGGTGAACATCAGGGTGTCTCCGATGCGGTAGCGCCACAAGCCGGCATTGGTCGTAATAATCAAGGCATAGGGCACGTGGAGTTCTACTTCTTCAAGGGGTATGGCCCGTCCCATGGGGGCGTTGAGGGGTTCGAATTCGTAAAAAATGCCATAGTCGAGCATTAAGAGCATGTCTTCGGAACCGTTTTGGTCTTGGATTCCGAAAAAGCCCTCAGAGGCATTGTAGGTCTGGTAGTAGTTGAAATCGGTTTTGGGGATCAGTCGACTAAATTGATCGCGATAGGGTCCAAAAGCCACCCCACCGTGAAAATAGGCTTCCAAATTGGGCCACACTTCGGTCAAGGTCGTTACGCCCCTCAATTCGAGCATCTTAGAGGCAAGTACCAGCATCCAGCTGGGCACGCCGGCCATACTGGTTACGTCTTCCCGAACGGTGGCCGCCGCGATGGCTTCGATCTTGCTTTCCCACTCGTCCATGAGCGAGATGCGGTTGCTGGGTGTGCTCATCATATTGGCCCAAAACGGCAAGTTTTCAATAATGATGGCGCTTAAATCCCCATAGTACGAATCGTTTTGATCGCTGTTGATCTTGGTGCTTCCGCCCAGACGCAAACTTTTCCCCGTAAAAATGCGGGTCTCTGGGTTGTTGCTGCAGTAGATCGAAATCATGTCTTTGCCGCCCTTAAAATGGCAGTCTTCGAGCGCTTCCCGACTTACCGGTATAAACTTGCTCTTGCTCGAAGTGGTACCCGAGCTCTTTGCAAACCACTTGATCTCGCTCGGCCACAACAACTGCTGTTCTCCGTTGCGCAGGCGTTCCACATAGTGCTCGAGAAATTCGTAGTCTACGATAGGCACCCGCTCGCGGAATCGATCGTAGCTGCGGATGGAGTCAAAGTCGTATCGACGCCCATATTCGGTCTGGGCCGCAGCCTGAATCAGCTTCATCAAAACCTCTTGTTGCACCTCGATTGGGTAGCGCACAAAGAGATCGATTTGGTGAAAGCGCTTCTTCATCCGCCAAGACAAGAAGCTGTTGAACAGGTCGAAGTTGAGCAAGGAAACGGGTTTTTAGAAAAGCCAGGTTCGAGATATCAGCGCTTGAGCCAGCGGTCGAGCCATCCAAAGAACTCCGATTGCCATACGAGGGCATTTTGCGGTTGGAGAATCCAATGCCCTTCTTCGGGAAAATAGACCAGTCGGGAGGGGATGCCCCTGAGCTGGGCGGCTTGAAAGGCTTCAAATCCTTGATTTTCAGGCACCCTAAAATCCTTTCCGCCATGGATCACCATCAGCGGCGTTTCCCATTGATCGACGAGGTTCATTGGGTTGTGTTCGGTATATGAAATCGGTGCGGTGCCCCCCCAATACGAACCCCCCAAATCGAATTCGGCAAAGAACAACTCTTCGGTCGTACCATACCAGCTCTGCATATCAAACAATCCGCAGTGCGCAATCAAGGCATTGAATCGCCCCTGATGCAGACCCGCGAGCATATACACCGAATAGCCCCCATAGCTCGCCCCCACCGCGCCAATGCGATCGGGATCGACCCCGGGCAGTTCGCGCAGATAGTCGGTGGCGCTCAAATAGTCGGCCATGGGTTTGCCGCCCCAGTCGCCCGAAATGGCGCGGTTCCACTCTTCGCCAAAACCCGGAACCCCACGGCGGTTGGGCGCAATAACCACATAACCCATCGAAGCCATCAGTTGGAAGTTCCAGCGAAAGCTGTAAAAGGCCGAAACCATGCTCTGGGGCCCGCCTTGGCAATAGAGGAGCGCTGGATGCGGCAGTTTGGGGTCGAAATTGGGCGGATAAATGACCCAACTCATCATGTCTTTGCCGTCTGCCGTCTTGACGGTATGTCGTTCGACCTTGGGCAGTTGCAACCGGGCGTAAACCGCATCGTTGACCCGGCTCAGGGGTTGATGGGTCTTTCCGTCGATGCGGTACACCTCCGGGGCATGGTTCATATCGCTTCGCTGGCAAAAAACGCTTGTGCCCCCACAGCGCACCCCGGTAAAATCGTAGTCGCCCGAAGCCAATTCGAGGGTTTTTTCCTTTTTAAACGCAGCTTTTTTCCAAGAAAAGCGCTGGGTTCGCACTTTGTGGGTGCCGTTGTCCGGAAGTCCATAGACCACTTCGCCCGAACCCCGCCAGTCAAAACCGTCGAGAAATTCGCCGCCCACGGCCAACACTTCGCTACCATCGTCCGTGCGGCGCAGCCACAATTCGTTGAGGTCGCTTTCGTAGCCGGGGGTCGACATCGATAGATAGGCCACATAGGCGCCGTTGGGCGAAAACCGGGGCATGCGGTCGTAGCCTTTGCGGTTCGGTGTAATATTGGTGGTGGTCAAGGTGTTGAGGTCGACCCAATAGAGGTCGGTATTGGTCGAGAGCGCGGCTTCCTTGCCTTCGAGTTTTTTGCAACTGTAGACGGCATAGCGCCCATCGGGGCTCAGGTCGAAATCTTCGGTCCCGCCAAAGGGCATTCCGGGACAGTCGTAGGGCTCGCCTTCCATCAAATCCACAAAGTCCGAGTGCGGTTTTTTGACCACGGCTCCCGCATCAAAGCGCATTAGGCACAGATGCCGATGGCGGTCGTCGCTCCAGCTGTCCCAGTGGCGGTACATCAAATCTTCGGTGATGGTCACCTGCGCCTTTTCGAGGTTGGGATAGCGGTCTCGGGCATTTTTAACTGTCTTGGTTTCGCGGCTAAAGAGCACGACCCATTGACCTTCAGGACCTTCGCTTATTTTGAATTGTTCGATGCCGCCTTCCACTTCGGTGTGTTGGAGGAGGTCCGTTCCGTCGTAGCGCGCGCTGTGGAGTTGTCCATTGGCCACAAAAACCAGTCGTTGGCTTTTCTCGAGGATCTGGATTTCGGACACTTTCAGACCGCCAAAGTCCAAACGGCTGTCAACCCCCTTGGCCGTTTGTACCCATCGGTATTCGCGTTCAAATCGGTTTTCGGCTACGTTGGCCCGTGCCACCGAATAGACCAACGTTTGACCATCGCTCGAAACGTCGACCAGATTGACCCGGCCCAACGACCAGAGCAAATCTGGGGTCATCACTTCTTGGGCCACCGACATACACGGGGTCCCCAAAATGAGCAGAGTGTTGAAAAGCAGTGTTTTGAAGCGCATAAGGGTCGAATTATCCGGCTTATAATCCGGGGATGATCTGAGGGGAATGGCCTTGCTCGACTTCAGGTGTGGCGCTCGCGAATCAGTTCGAGCAAGGTGCGAAAGGCCACGGTTTTTAATCCGTAGCGCTCCTGATGTCGCTCCCGCAATTTTGGGGCGTACAATTGTTCGTAGAGTTGATACGACTCGAGGTCCTTCATTTGGTATTGAATGGAATAGGTCGTTCCACTTTCTTCGTTGACCATCACCCGGCAAAAGCGATAACCCAAAAACAAACCGGTTTCGAGTACATCGGGAATGTGCTCGGTCATCATCCAGGTTTTCCACTCTTCTCGGACCGCGTCGTCCACATTGACCGTTACGTTGTAGATGATCATCTCCGTCGACTTTGGGTAAAGATAACCGCCCGGGGCTACAGCACTTCTTCTCCCCGGAGCGCGCGCAAACTGCGGCGGGCTTCTTCGGTATGGAAAGAGTCGGGATGGGCCGTGAGCAGGGTGGTAAAATAATTTTGCGCGGCCTCGACTTTTTGCGGATCGCGCAGGGCCCATTGTCCGAGGCGCAAGAGGGCGTCGTCGGCCCAAACCGATTCGGGATCTTCCGCCAATAGCTGTGCCAGACAGCGTTCGGCCGCCTCGATTTGACCTTGATCCGAATAAATCCGGGCCCGCAGCCACAAGGCTTCGTCGTTTAATGCGTGCTCGGGAAAGGCCAGATTGAGTTGATCGAGGGTCTGTAAGGCTTCCTCGGGCATGCGCCGAAAAAAGTAGGCATCGGCCCGGGCATACAGCCGCAGCGCTTCGGTGTTGCTGTCGAGATCGGTGTTGGAGCGAATCAAGACCGAATAGTCGATGGCGTCGTTTGAAATGGCCTTGGAGGTGCTGGTTTTCAGGGCATCGAACAAGTGAACTGCCCAGTCGAATTCCGCCTGTCGAAAGGCCAACAAGGCCCGGTTGAATTTGGCTTGATCGGCTTGTTCGATCTGCGCTGCTTTTTGCTCTACTCGGGCATAGGTGAGCAAGGCCGGGGCCGAAGCCCCCGAAAAGGCCAGCAAATCTCCATAGCTCAACCAGGCATCCCCATTGAAAGGACCCGGCAGATCGAGCACGGCCTCGAGTTCGTCCAACGCCCGCGTGGTGTCGCCCAGTCGAAAGCCCAAAATTTCCGATCGCCGACGGGCGGCTTCGGCGGTTTCCGGCCCGAGACCCTCGGTGGCAATCAGATCGGCATAGGACTGCGCCAGCCCTGCCCAATCGGCAGGCTCGGTTTGATCGAGCAGCATCAATCGGCGGGTTTCGAGGGTTTCCAACCGGGCTTTGGGGGCCCAATTCGATTCGGGTTTCACCTCGTTGGCGATGTAGTGAAAACAATCGAGTGCCGTCGAATAGGCTTTGAGCCGTTGGGCGCTTTTGCCGAGGTCGAATACCTCGAATTGTCCGCGGTCGTAGCGCTGATCGAGGGCGCGAAGCTGGCGGAAGGCCCCATCAAAATCGCCTTCTTGCATAAAAACCCATACCAGCAAATCGTTGTAGATGGCGTTGTCGGTTTTTTGCATTTGTTCGAGCAAACGCTGTTTGAGTTGCACATTGGCGGGGTCGAGGGGATCGGTGCCGATCGATTGGGCCAATAGCGCCTGGATGTTTGGCAAATAGGTTGGATTGAGCGCGAGGAGCTCCATAAATTCGTCGTATACCGCCTCGATATCGCCCAATTCGGCATACAACTGGGCTTTTTGGTATTGAAACTGAAAACCGGGATTGTTCCGCTCAGCTCTTTGATAGGTTTCTATGGCGCGCCGATAGAGCCGTGCATCTTCAAACGCTTTGGCCATCGCATAGACCAACGAGGGCTGCGCGTCGATTTCGGCGATGAGTTCTTCGTACACCGCCTCCGATTCTTTGGTTTTCTTTTGGGCTTCCAAACTCTGACCCAATTTGATTCGATTGGGCAGGGTTCTTTGACCGGGTTCTTTGAGCTGTTTGCGTACGGTTTTCTCCGCTTCCCGATAGTCGCCCAACTTCATTTGGCAGATCCAAATGCGCTCAAAAAACAGCGGTTCGGGTCGCTTTTCGAACAAGATCTCGTACTCCACGACCGCCTTGGCGTAGTCTTCGGATTCAAAATAGCCGGAGGCGATCTGCTCTGGGCTTGCAATCGGCTCGGGTTGCGCCCCGGCAGGAGTCGCCCCCAGAAGCCATGCCGCCATCGCCCACCCCAACAGCGATCTCAGGACGGCGTTTCGAAGGCCGTGCGGGTAGAATCGAGAAGGGGTTTGAGCGTTTTCCAAATTTCGAGGCATGATGCGGTTTCGTTGTGTCTAAAACGAGCCTGTCGGTAGAGATCGTTGGACGCCCTGCGTTCGTCCTCAAGATAGCGCTGTCCGAGGTCCCCTTCAAACTCCTTTTGAGCGGCAGCCTTTTTCCAATCTTCCCACTGCTTTTGACCCAGCTTGAGCGCAGAGGGCAAGGCTTCCCGGTCGCGCTTGGCCCGCAGAACAGCCTTGTTGACGCGTTCGAGTTTGCTCAATTCTACAATCCAAAAATCGCGGTCGCGGGTGTCGGTGTACTCGTTCTGAAACCAGCTGTAGTGGGTGCTGACCTCGGCTTCAAGCGCGATGAGCTCCTCAAAGGGGGTTTGGTCGATATAGAATCGAGCACTATCGAGCCACAGGTCGGGACCGGGAAGGGAGTCGGAAACGGCCCCCGCGGTGTCAGTAGATTTTTCGGAACGAGGCCCACAACCGGAAATTCCGGTACCGATCGCCATTCCAATCCAAAACAAGCTCGTCTTCATCCTCCGATGCGTTTCATTCCAACAAAGGGAACCAAGGCGTCGGGAATCCGAATTCCCTCGGGGGTTTGGTGGTTTTCGAGCAAGGCGGCTACGATGCGGGGCAGGGCCAAAGCGCTGCCGTTGAGCGTATGACACAGCTCGGGTTTGGCGTCGCCTTCCCGATAGCGCAGCTTGAGCCGGTTGGATTGGAAGGTCTCGAAATTGCTCACCGAGCTTACTTCTAGCCAACGTTCTTGGGCCGCAGACCACACTTCGAAATCGTAGGTCATGGCCGAGGTAAAGCCCATATCGCCTCCGCAAAGCCTCAAAATGCGATAGGGGAGTTCCAGTTCTTTTAAAAGCCCCGCTACATGGCTTACCATGCCTTCCAAGGTCGCATAACTGCGACTCGGGTGTTCAATCACCACAATTTCGACTTTGTCGAATTGGTGAAGGCGGTTGAGCCCGCGGACGTCTTTTCCGTACGAGCCCGCTTCTCTCCGAAAACAAGGAGTGTAGGCCGTCAACCGTATCGGCAATTGGTCTGACGACACAATATCGCCTCGGTACAAATTGGTCACGGGAACTTCGGCCGTGGGGATTGCATAAAGGCCGTCGATCGGAACGGCATACATCTGGCCTTCTTTGTCGGGCAATTGGCCCGTTCCAAAGGCACTGTCTTCGTTGACAAAGTGGGGTGGAATTACTTCTTCGTAGCCAGCCTGGGTATTGCGGTCGAGGAAGAACGAGATCAATCCGCGCTGCAACCGGGCTCCGGCGCCCCGATACACCGGAAATCCGGCACCAGTTACCTTGACCCCGAGTTCGAAGTCGATGAGGCCGTACTGTTTGGCCAACTCCCAATGCGGCACGGCCCCCGGGTGCAAAGTGGGGAGGGCGCCTTGACGGTTGGTTTCGACGTTGTCTTCGGCCGATTTGCCCGCCGCAACCTGGTCGTGCGGGGCATTCGGAATTTGCGCCAACAAATCGTGCAAGATGTGCTCCTGGGCGGACAGTGCCGCCGATAGCGCTTTTTCTCGGTCCTTGAGTTCGGCGGTGCGCGCCTTTAAAGGCTCCGCCTGTTCTCTTTGACCCGCTTTAAACAAATCGCCAATTTCCCGCGCCAGCCGATTGGCTTCGGCGAGGACGTCGTCGAGTTCTTTTTGCGCAGCCCGACGCTTTTCGTCTTCCAACAAAAGGGTCTGGAGTTCGGGGCGAAAGTCCCGATTGCGCTTGTCGAGGCGGGCGGCCAAGGCCTCGGTGTGTTCTTTGATCTGGGCGATCGTCAGCATGGCTGGCGTGGGCAAGGGGTTAGACAGGAGCGCGAAGTTCGCAATCCGAGCGCATGTTCGCTCAGTTCGGCGTCAGAATCGATAGCCGACTTGCACCAAATAGCGAAATCCAGGTCCCCAGGCGGTATTAAATCCCCCTTCCGACAGCGTTCCCGTTTCGAAGAATTCTTTTGAGGCTGGAAAGACCTCGATGGCCTGGTCCACAAAGGCTTGATAGGCTTCGTCCTCGGTAATTTCCTCGCTCAATTGACCCGAAGCCTTGAGGTCGACGGCATAGAACGAAAGGCTGGGCCCGAAGAGAACCAAATCTAGGGTAAAGTGCTCGTAAAATTGAAATTGATACCCAAATTGAACCCCCAGATTGGCGACATCGATGCCGGCTTCGACCCCGACTTGCTCGACCCCAGTGCTGGTTTCGAAATCGATGATCACTTCGGTATCAAATCGAAAGTAGCCCATATAGGGAGCCACGTAGGCACCCCTCGGTGCCGGGAATCGGTTGAGTTGACCCAGATAGAATCGGTAATCGGCAAAGGCAGACCAGCCTCGGTTTTCGGTGACCTTCAACCGTTGACTTGAACCTTGATCCGATTCCGGCAAGGGCAAACTCATGACGCCCACATTGAGGCTGATGCTTTGCTGGGGCTTGAGCAGGCGTTCGTACCCAAAAACCCAACTATCGGGTCCGCTCACCAAAAAGGGGGTGAGGTTCCAACGGACGATGTCGGGTCGTTCGACCTTGGTTTCTTGGGCGTTCAACGGGTTGAACATGGAAAACAGCCCGATGAGTCCGAGGGTTGCCCCGCACAGAAATCGATTCACGATAGTGATTTTGGTGGGGAAAGGTAGACCGAATGCGCGATTGTGAGTTGAGACAACCCCATAAAAAAACCCGCCGGAGCGGGTTGAATAGGAACGATGTCGCGTTGCTTAGGCTTCTGTCGATTCGGGCAGAATCGAAACGAACGAACGGTTGTCGCGTTTTTTGGTAAACACCACCGTGCCCGGTACGAGGGCAAACAGGGTGTGGTCTTTGCCGATGCCGACGTTTTCTCCCGGATGGTGGCGGGTGCCGCGCTGGCGAACAATGATGTTGCCGGCAATGGCCGTCTGACCTCCGAAGATTTTAACGCCCAGTCGTTTGCTTTCCGATTCGCGTCCGTTCTTCGAACTGCCGACGCCTTTCTTGTGTGCCATGGTTTCGCTGCGCTATTTTACGATTCTGCACCGTTTTCGACACTGGCTTCTGGGGCAACCTCTGCCGCAGCCCCTACAGGCTCGGCTTTGGCGGCCTTGGCTTTGGGGGCTTTCGCTCCGCTGGCCTGGATACCGGTGATGGTGATTTGACTCAGATACTGGCGATGGCCGTTCATCTTCTGATAGCCTTTACGGCGTTTCTTTTTGAAGACAAGGACTTTATCGCCTTTCAGGTGGCGTTCGACAACCGCCGAAACACTCGCACCTTCTACAGCTGGGGCGCCGACGGTCACATGACCTTCGCTCTCGATCAAAAGCACTTTGTCGAAGGTCAGGCTGCTGCCTTCTTCGGCTTCGAGGCGATGGACATAGACCTTGCGGTCTTTTTGCACTTTGAACTGCTGCCCTGCTATTTCTACGATGGCGTACATGCAGTGATAATTAAAGGGAGGCAAAAGTAGTCTTTTTGTTTGATTTGCGCAAAGAATTGCAGGCGAAAGTGTCCAAAGGGACGAAACCGATGTCCATCACGGAATGAGTCCTTAACCTCGCCCGTCATTCCCCTGTCTCGCTTAGGTAGTCTTACTGAACTCGGGAAATACGGTAGCCCTAGGGTTGTTTATCAGTGCAGAAATACTAAAACATTGGATTCCGTCCGCTAGCGCACGATTTTGAAGATCTTAATTGTATTTCTCTGATCCCAGGCTTTTTTGGGGTTTGATACCCCCAAGGTATTTGAACATCGGAAGCAAGTTGTCTCCATGACCACAAATCACTGCAGTTTGACCAGACCGGTCGTGAACAATCGTATCGATCATGGGCTCCCATTGATGCCATTCGTTGGCTTCGATAGGGATGCCTTTGACATCCGCCAAAGGATGAACAGTGTTGACGTTGCGTTGAAAGGATGTCTACTAAATCGCGTTCATAGTGGAATCGCCAAGGCTACCCATTGCGCCGCCCCCGTGGCCGTCCGATTTCGGTGAATGGGGGGTCTTCGTTCTGGTCGACCATCACAGCTGTCCAAAACGTTTTGAGCCGGGCATAAAGGTATCTGTCCCTGAGGTTTTTAGGGATGGTTTTGGACGGATTTTGATTTTTAGTACCCCCTAAATTTTAGAAGGCGAGTAGTTGCTGTC
>Ga0247843_1002966_pt1 | contig 29082 bp, 24 predicted proteins | sample LaCruzMarch2017__FD_192420 | JGI IMG/M metagenome (GOLD analysis project Ga0247843, IMG submission 192420) | Freshwater microbial communities from meromictic Lake La Cruz, Castile-La Mancha, Spain - LaCruzMarch2017_8m | ecosystem: Environmental > Aquatic > Freshwater > Lake | place: Spain... | reverse complement strand
GGCTTGGAGCAATGATGGTTCGGAAAGTCTTGCTATTCTCAAAACGGTAGAAATTAACCATAAATGGCAACAGTTTTGGCAGCAAGCTGCTTAGATAACAAAATGCCACTTTTATTTACAATACCTAGTTTTATACAAATGCGTGTAAGCTACATTGTTAAACTATAACTTACCCCAACATTTCCAAAAACTCCTCTTCTGAAATCATCTTTACGTTCAATTTTGCGGCTTTATCCAATTTTGAAGCCCCGGGCTTTTCGCCGACAATCAGAAAATTGAGTTTGGCCGATACGCCGCTGACCAATTTCCCGCCGTTGGCTTCGATTCGGTTTTCGAGTTCTTCACGACTCATACTCGCAAAAGTACCCGTATACAAAAACGACTTACCTTCCAATGAATTGGATTCCATTACCACGGGTGCATCGTCGGTTTCCATTTTCACACCCGCCGCGCGAAGGCGTTCGATGTAAGCGCGGTTGTCGGCATCCGCAAAGTACTCGACAATGCTTTGCGCAATCTTTCCGCCGATTTCGGGTACTTGGCACAAAGCCTCAAAATCTGCCGCCATGAGCGCATCTATGTTTCGGAAATAGGCCGCCAGTTTTTCCGCTACCGTTGCTCCCACAAATCGGATTCCAATCCCGAAAAGGACCTGTTTAAAAGGCGCATTTCGGGATTGCTCAATGCCTTTCAGGATATTTTCAACGGTTTTTTCTTTAAATCCAATCTTTTTCGTTTTACCTGTTTCCTCGTCCGTAATGACTTTTTCCAGCCCAAACAGCTTCTCGTAGGTCAAATCGTAGAGGTCAGCGGGGTTTTGAATCAAGCCTTTGTCAAACAGCAATTCAATTTTCCCTTCGCCCAAACTATCTATGTTCATGGCTTTGCGGTGAATGAAATGCTCCATCTTGCCGCGCAACTGCGGCGAGCAACCGCGTTCGTTGGGACAATAATGGTTGGCTTCCCCTTCTTTTCGCACAAGCTCCGTTCCGCATTCGGGGCAATGAGTGGGATACGTAATGGCAAACGTCAGTCGGCTGTGCCGTTGCTCAACATCAATCCCGGTGATTTTAGGAATGATTTCTCCACCTTTTTCCACAAAAACCACGTCGTTGATGCGTAAGTCAAGGCGCTCAATTTCATTGGCATTGTGCAGTGAAGCCCGCTTTACGCGCGTCCCCGACAATTGCAGCCCTTTGCCGTCCTCATTGATATTGTCCAAATGAGCCACGGGCGTCAGCGCCCCCGTACGACCTACCTGATAGGAAACCGAACGCAACACGCCCGGTTTATTTTCTGCCTTGTATTTGAACGCAATGGCCCAACGCGGGCTTTTGGCCGTGAAACCCAGTTCCTGCTGTTGCACAATGGAATTAACCTTGATCACAATCCCATCCGTAGCCAAAGGAAGGCTGTGTCGCTTTGTTTCCCACTCGTGAATGTAAGCCAATACTTCCTCTATATCAGCACATTTCTTCCAACTCGGCGACACGTTGAAACCCCAACTTTTGAGCGCCAACAGGCTATCGGAGTGAGTTTCAAAAACCGCTTCGTCCGACAGAAAATAATAAACATAACAATCCAATCCCCGCCGCGCCGACTCCGCTGAATCCTGTAATTTAAACGCTCCGGAAGCGGCATTGCGAGGATTGGCGTAGGTGGGCTCATCGGCTTCCTCTAAGTCTTTATTGAGTTTTTCAAAGGATGAAATGGGCATAAAACCCTCACCGCGCACTTCGAAATTTGTGATTGAGTGAATTAGTGAATTAGTGAATGTAACCTCTCCATTACTTGATTTATTCGTTTTTATACTTAACGGCAGCGTCTTGATTGTCTTTACGTTAGCCGTAATATCATCCCCTCGCGTACCGTCACCGCGCGTCACGGCCTGCTTCAGTACGCCGTTTTCGTAGGTCATACTGAGCGAAATACCGTCAAATTTCAATTCGCACACGTACTCGTAGGTTTCTCCGTTGAGGCCTTTCCGAACGCGCTCGTCAAAGTCGCGCAGGTCCTGTTCGCTATAGGTATTTCCCAATGAAAGCATCGGGAAGCGGTGAAAAACCGTTTTGAAATTTTTGGTAACGGTCCCTCCTACCCGCGCCGTGGGCGAATCTTCCCGCATTAACTCCGGGTATTGGCGTTCGAGTTCAGTTAATTCCGCTAACAATCTATCAAACTCAAAATCACTGATTTCGGAAACACTATCCTGATAATAGCGGTAATTGTAATGATTGAGTAAGTCAGTTAATTGTTCAATGCGTTCGGCAGGGCTGTGCATGGGGTAGTTTCGTAGTAGGTAAGTTGACAGTCGCGAAGTTAGGGAAGCAAATTTTTCAAACAAAGGAAGATTCCATTAGATTACTCAATAAATTTCTATCTTCGCTTTTCTCATTTTATAAAATTAGGGTACGTATATGGAAATAGAGTTAGTGCCAACACTTACCAACTCCAGTGTAAAATCAAGGTTAGAGCATTTATTTGAAACCTGTCAGGTATTCAAGGGTTGTACTGCTTTCTGGACGATAGCTATCGGCTTTCTCAGTTCGTTCGCAAGTGCGTTATTGAAACCTAATTCTTTCTTTTGTGCCGACATTCAATTGCCGACGAATATTAGAAAAATAGCAGAATTTAGTAAAATAGGAGTCAAAGAAATTTATTTGCATTTGTATCGCCAATCGCCTTTAGAATACACCAAAAACACAAATCTACTTCACAGCAAAGTTCTATTATTTCAACTGAACGACGAAGACGCTGAGATTTGGATAGGCAGTCATAACTTCACCAAATATGCTATTGGCGGCTTCAATTTAGAGGCTTCAATCTCTATTAAATGCCGCACAAATGATGTTATATACAGCGATATAGAAAACTACCTTGAAAATATCAAAACCAAGTATTGTTCTAAGTTTGACCCAACCAAAGTGGAAATTTATGAGAAACTACAAACAAGAGATGCAGAAAAAACAACGGCTGACATCGCATTGCTAAAAGTTGTCACGCTTGTAGGCAGGAAAATGGACCATTTGGAAAAAGAACAAATCATTCAATTATTATCCGTGAAAGACAGTGAATTCTCAAAATTTAAAACCATTGGCGAAGAAATATATTTACATACTTTAGATACTGATAAATACATTGAAACTATCTATCAATGTCGAATTGAGCAATCTGGTTTATTTGATAAAACCATTGATAAATTAGAATTTGACTTTACTCTGCCGCGTCGCTTTGCTTATATCGGGACAGGGGCATTGTCTAAGCTGGAAGACGAAAGCCTCTACACTCAACAGATAATGAAAATATCAAAGTATTTTGTAAGTGTCGCGGTTATTAAAGTCGTAAATGTCTGCATTTATGAAAAACCTGGAGGAGAAGATTTTTCATTTTGGAAATCAACTGACGAGAATCCATACATTCAACGATCACCTGAAGACATTCAAATTGATTTCACTATACAAAAAGCCACTTTTGACAGTAATATTCCGCCTAAGGTTGCTTTAGCCGATTATTGGCGTGAACATGGGAATGAATTGAAGAAACTTTACAAAGAACTTGATTCAACAATTGAGAATGAAGATCCGTTAACAATAGCTGATGCAAAAGAAGCATCATTGTTTGATTCAGAACGTAATTCAAATGAAGAGTTAGAAAATTTGCTTGAACAGATCCGGAAAAGTAAAAAGTTACCCCACTATTCTAAATCAATGATTGAAAGAATTATTCTTGAAAAAGACAATAAATCTCTACTCAATACAATAATCTAAAAGAATTATGCGACCCGTTCAGCCTTGTAATGAAGCACTTAGAGCCAATGGCGAATCGTTTTTAAATGGACAGCAGGAAACGCTTCCGAAGTTGAAATCATAGACTATCATTAAAATGGAAAAATTAAAAAATATTCACCCCGGAGAAATTCTATTGGAAGGGTTTCTGATTCCTCTTGCTATTTCAGCGTACAAACTGTCAAAAGACATTGAAATTCCCCAAACCAGAATTTCAGAAATCGTCAAAGGAAATCGCAGAATTACCGCAGATACCGCATTACGGCTCAGCAAATACTTTGGAAATTCAGCTAAATTTTGGCTTGGCTTACAGGATGATTTTGATATTGAAGAAGAAATTTCCGCAAAAGGAACAATGCTCGAATCAATCAAAGCATTCAATCAAAACGTTGCCTAAGCGTTCAGAGTCCAAGTTTAGCGAGATTAGCGTCACCCCATTTCTCCCGCCCTTTTCGCCGGCAAATACGACACCGTAATCGTCACGGCAATCACGGACAGGGCAGTAATTACAAAATCGGGCCATTCCATTTTGACGGGATAAGCATCCACCAACGAACTCACCATGCCCATTGAAACTAAGCCGTAGGTTTGTTGCAACCAACAAATTACCACGCCCAACACTAAGCCCACAATCGCGCCCGTCAACGCCACCAAACTGCCTTCAAAAAGAAAAATGCGCTTCACCGTCGCAGCCGTAGCGCCCATGGCAAACAGCATCCGAATATCGTCGCGTTTTTCGATGACAAGCATGGAAAGCGAAAAGAAAATATTAACCGCCGCTACCAACACAATCAGTATCAATGTCACGGTAACAAACAGCTTTTCGATGCGAATGGCGCGAAGTAAATCCGCGTTTTGTTCGTCGCGGGTGCGGACTTGAAATTTTTCTCCCAGTTTTTCAACCAACAGTTGCTTCACTTGGTCGGGGTCCGCATTTGGTTTGATTTGAATTTCCAAGGCGGAGCGTTGCGCCCCGTAGTTGAGCAATTCGGTGGCAAAATCCAAAGGAACAATGACGTAATCGTCGAAGCGAAGTTCGAGCATATACACCCCACCCACGCGAATGATTTGCTCATTAAACGCATCTGTTGAGTTCAAATTCAAGGTTTTTGTATCAGAACGTGGATACCAAAGTTCGAGCGGCGTGAGAATGTCGTTCGTGTTTATTCCCAACAATTGCTGCACTGTACCTCCTACGACGGCTTTGGGTTCTCCATCTTCCATGAGCGACAATTTGCCCTCAATCATCGACGTGTCCAATTGATGCCGTTGGGTGTAGGTTTCATCTACACCTTTGAGTTTTACCACTACTTTTCGGTCACCGTAGCTCGCCAAAGCATTGTCTTCGACCACCTGCGTCGCAAACTTTACCCCTTCCGTTTGTTGGATTTGGGTCAATTGAGCGGGTGTTATCGTAAATCGTTTGCCTTTGGCAGGAGTAATTTTCAAATCCGGGTCAAAACTTCGAAACAACTGACGGTTCAGTTCTTCCATGCCGTTAAACACCGACATCACAATCACCAACGCCATCGTCCCTACACCCACACCGAGCATGGAAATATTGGAAATCAAGCTGATAAAGCTCTTTTTCTTTTTGGAAGTAAAATAACGGCGGGCAACAAAAAGGGGGAAATTCATTCAGTTTACAGTTTACAGTCCACAGTTTACAGTTATTTTGGTTTACCGGTTCCAGTCAAAGGTAAACTTTTTGGCAATCCAAACCCTGCCCAGGGCTTGGCGGCATCGTCTATGACTAACGTCCAATCGCAGGTAGGACAGGCGACGGGGGTCTTAAACTCTTTGATACCTTCGTTGGCAAACTCCCCGATTTTGGTGCTGACACCATCGCGCGGATTGAACCAATACGCCACCAGCTGAGGGGTCGTTAGTTTTGCTAAATCAATTTTCAACGGTCGTCCCGTTGGAGTATATGCAAACAAAAAATCTTTGTTTTCGCCCAAAGCCGCCATTTGATAGCCTGCATCGTCGGGATTTTCCCCTTTCAGCAGCGATTGCTCGGGAATGAGCTGATTCCACGGGTGCGATTCGTACAGTTTTCGTAAATAGCCCACTTGCCACGCGCCGTCGTGGTCGATGGCACGCCGCCAATGCGTACGAGCCGATGAAACGGGTTTATTGCGATTGGGGTCAAAAAACTGCCACATATCGTGGTCACCGTAGGTATGTCCGCAGCCCCCCGCGAGCATCGCCCACCACGCCGCCTGCCGGGCATCGTGCGCGTTAAAGTAATCCTGTTCCGGTTTCCAATCGATAGGGTGGTCTTCGTAACGCGGCTCTCCATCCAAAGTGGGTTTGACGGGAAACAGTTGGTAATTCTGCCGCTGCATCACGTAATTTTTCGTGTTTTTGGCCGAGTGTCCCGATTGATACATATTGAAACTGAGCCAATTGTCTTTGTGAAAAAAGGCCGCCGAGTTACTATTCCCCGTCGGATGATAAGTCATCAATTGCGTACCTCCGTTTCCAGCCCGAATCCCTTCGGCCATGGCTCTGATAATGGCATAATGTTTCTCCGTTTCGGGGCTTCTGTCACCGCCCAAAATCCAGATAACGGGTTTTCCTTTGTAGCGTTTGCCCAACCATTCCCCATAAATGCGGGCATTTTCGGGCGTAAAAATCTCGGGACCGACACCCCATTTTTTACTGAACTTATCGCCCCACGTTGGCAACAAGCCCGTCACCAAGCCCAGTGATGCGGCTTTGTTGATGACATAGTCAACGTGCTGAAAATACAGTTCGTTGGGCTGCGTAGGGTCATTGTTTTTAAGCGGCAATTGTCCATATTGATTGGGCTGCGTCAAGCCGTCAAACTCCGCCAACGCCACTGCCTGAATGACCGTAAATCCCTGCTCGGCACGTCGTTTCAGGTAGAAGTCCGCTTCTTCCCGAGTCAACCGATGAAACAATTCCCAAGCGGTATCTCCCAACCAGAAAAACGGTTTTCCGTCACCGCGCGTGATGTTTCGTTTATCAGGAGCAATGTAAAGTTTTGACCACTGCGCCTGTTTGGGAGCCGGTTGGGCACGAAGAAAGGGTAAAGCAAAAAGGAAAAACAGCGTATACAAAGTTAAAAATGGCATGAAACAGCAGTTTTTGAAATAGCTAAGGTAGGAATACTTTAGTAATAAAGTCAACAGTAACGACTTCACTCCCTATTTTCTCAACTACCCAAGGTTATGATTTACGCTTACTCACTGCCTCCATCAGTCCGCGCATGTAGCCGATGGCGTATAGCATTCCGATGGTGCTATAGCCCGGGTTTTGGTTGCTGTCGCCTGCCATAGTGGGTACGTGGTCGGGGCGAATGGGGCCTTTGAAACCGACTTCGTAATAGGCTTTCATGGCTTCGTACATGTCGATGATGCCTTCGTCGTGGAAGGTTTCTTCAAAATTAAATTTCCCCCCTCGCACATTCCTGAAATGGACAAAATGGATTTTATTGCGTTTCCCAAAATAGTGAATGAGTGAAGGAATATCTTCGCCCATGAGCGCAAAATTTCCCTGGCACATCGTAATGCCGTTGTTAGGACTGGGGTATATTTCCAGCAATCGTTTAAATGAATCCACGGTATTCATGATACGTCCAATGCCCCGGATGCTGTCTACCTGCGGGTCGTCGGGGTGCATCGCCAATTTGATTCCCGCTTTTTCCGCTTCAGGTACCACCGCTTTCAGAAAATACTCCAGATTTTTCCACAAAGTCTCTTTGGACACTTCGCCGTATTGAGTGAGTGGTAAGTTTTTAATGGCTTCATAATCAAAGGCCGTTACCAACGCACCGCCGCGTCCGGGGCGGTCGTTTTGGGTGCGGTACCAACCGATGACGGGCATCCAATTATAGCAAATGGTATCAATACCGACCTGCGCCAGGTTCTTCATCAACGTCATAAAATTCTCAATTTCTTCGTCGCGCCCGGCCAATCCCAGTTTGGTTTTTTCGCCCAGCGAAGGCGGTCCTTCAATGACCTTTAGGCTAAGCCCCACTTTCTCCCACGCCTCTTTAACGGCCTTGACAGCGGTCAACTCCCAAGGCTTCGTATCTTTGAGCCCTACCATACCGGGACTGATACCGCCTACGGCACCGAGCACATCCAACTGTTTGGTCAACGCAATTTTTTGTTCATTCATCCCGCTAAAATACGCTTCACACAACTGCATACCAGCGTCTTTACTAAGGAATAATGGGTTTGCATCTACTTTAACATGTGCCATTCCTCCTACCGTAAGAGCCGCCAGAGAGGTGCTTTTTTTGATGAAGTTTCTGCGTGAATTTTTCATGCGTTTGATTGTTTGGGGAGTGAATAAACAAGTACAAATTTGATGGCTCGAACAAAATTTCAAAGCAGTGTAAGGCGCTTGAACTACTGTATGAATTTCAAAAGAAGCACTGAAATTTGATTATATTCCTTTGAAAAAAACCTTATAGTAGCTCAATGTCCGCTATGCCATAAAAGTCGAGAATAATACCATTACTATACACTGTCAACCTCCCTTCTATCTATGCTTAAATTTACTTACGCAGTTTTTTCCGCGTTCCTCGTTCTTTTTCTGACCGGTACTCAACCCTGGCAATTGGAGTCCGCAAAAAATCAGGAAGTTCTGACTCTGGCAGACTCCCTTCGCAACGCCTCAAGTTGGCCCGGCGAATTGACCGTTACCAATTTCACAAGCGCTGATTTGACACCCAGCCCCGCCTGTTTGGCCGTAGCTCCTACGGGCGAAGTTTTTGTGGGTGTCGATATGATCGGCTCGCTTGGAAAAAAGCCGGGCAAAGGCAGTATTATTAAACTAATTGACAAAGACAACGATGGCAAGGTGGACAGTCATACCACTTTTGCCATGGTCGATAATCCGCGCGGCATTCTGCCCGTCGGCGACCAACTTTTTGTGTTACATACCGTATTTTCTCCCGAAACCGGTATTGCATCGGGCATGGATTTGGTGGTTTTTGAAGACAAAAATCAGGACGGTGTTGCCGACGGTCCTTCGTCGCCCATTATTCAACACATCAGTTCTCCCAAGTTCCTGCAAAGTCGGGGTACGGACCACGCCACCAACGGAATTCGCATGGGGATTGACGGTTGGATCTACATTGCCGTGGGCGATTTTGGATTTCATAATGCCACCGACCGTTCGGGCAAAAAGATGACCATGCTGGGCGGCGGCATTGTGCGAATACGACCCGACGGCACTGAAACGGAGGTGTATACGCACGGAATGCGCAACATTTATGACGTAGCCATCGACCCTTTCATGAACACGTTTACCCGTGATAACACCAACGATGGCGGAGGATGGAATATTCGTTTCAGTAATCCGATTCAATCGGGAGAGTACGGTTATCCGGTTTTGTTCAAAAACTTTACGGACGAAATTATTCCCGCTTTAATTGACTTAGGAGGCGGCTCGGGTACGGGTTCCTTTTTTATGGACGATGATACGTGGCCGTCGCAATTCAACAACGTTCCGATGATGGCCGATTGGGGTCGTAGCCAACTCTATATTCATCGTGTTACTCCTGATGGAGCGAGTTATACCCAAAAGGAAGAACCGTTCATTAAATTAGCCCAAATCACCGATGTGGATGTGGATGCTTCGGGTCGGGCGTATCTTTCGGCTTGGGATGGTGCGGGCTATTCGGGAAATCCGGCGAAAGGATTTGTGGTACGCGCTGTGCCTAAAAACTGGACCTACAAAGCGTTTCCGGATAGTAAGAAATTGTCTATTTCAAAACTGGTTGGCTTGTTGAAATCAGGCAGCGGTGTGGCTCGTTTAGCGGCTCAGCAGGAATTGCTTACCCGCCCGGCTCAGAAAGTGATTAAACCCGTTTGGAAAATTGTCACGGATAAAAAATTGCCATTAGCCGTTCGAGTGGCCGGAATGTACACCTACGCACAGGCAACGGGAAGTAGCGGTATAGAAAATTTGCTGCAACTTGCCGCGGAGACTGACATGCGCGAGTTTGCACTACGCGCCTTGGCAGACAGAAAGCCCAACCTCAGTACCGTTCCCATCGAACCTTTCTTAAACGGACTCAAAGACCCGTCGCCCCGCGTGCAGTTGGCAGCCACGATAGGTTTGGGTCGTTTGGGACGGCCCGAAGCGGCAGAGGCTTTATTGCAGGTGAAAGTTCCTGCTTCTTTTGCAGCTCCTGCCATGGGCACGGAAGGCCCGCACGCTACGCCCAATTCAGCCATCATTCCCGCGCACATTGCGGTTCGTTCGTTGGTGAGTTTGAATGCCGTAGATGCCTGCGTAAAAGCCGTTGGAACCCAAAACTCAACCATTGCGCTCTGGGCACTGCGTTATATGCATTCCCCCAAAGCCGTGGACGGATTGCTCAGTGCGTACCAACGCACCAACAACGAAGCCCTGAAAAAGCAAGTTATGGTCACGCTGTCGCGACTCTATAAAAAAGAAGCCGACTATGATGGCTCATGGTGGTGGAGTACTCGTCCCGATACGCACGGACCTTATTATAAGTCCATTACGTGGGAATCTTCGCCCGCTATCAAAGATTTTTTAACGGAAGAATGGAAAAAATCGACGGACAAACAATACTTTGTGGACCTCAACAGCCGCCTCCGACTGGATATTCCTGAATTTAGCAAGGAAGAACCCGTGGCTGTCAAAGAAGAAGTGAAAGTGGATTTGGAAAAAATCAGAAATAAAAAAGGACAGGTAGGCGAGGCTTCCATCGAAGATGTGATGTTGGCAATGGCTAAAATTCAGGGCGATGCTTCTTTGGGGAAAACGCTCTTTACCCAACAGGGTTGCATTGCCTGTCACAGTTTGGCCAAAGGCGAGGTAATGAAAGGGCCGTTTATGGGTCAAGTCGGTTCCATTATGAATCGTGAACAAATTGCCGAATCCATTTTGAAACCCAACGCCTCTATTTCGCAAGGCTTCTCTTCGGTACTCATTACGGCCAAACGCAACAAGACGTACATGGGTTTTGTGACCGAAGAATCAGCGACTAAAGTAGTTTTGCGAGATATTACGGGACAGGTCACCACCATCAAAGCCTCGGATATTGTAAGCCGTAAGGAAATGGATAATTCAATGATGCCTTCGGGCTTGGTCAATGCCCTGTCTTATGAAGAATTTGCTTCGTTGCTTACTTTCCTTTCACAACAGAAATAATTGAACAACCGGATGGAACGCTGATTTTTAAGATACGTGAGTTCGATAATTAACTCTGTGGTTAACTATTTAAAAATTAACCACAGAGTTTCACAAAGTACGTAACAGAGTTTCACTGAGGGAGTACAAAATACCGTGTAACTCTGTGAAAAACCGGGATGGCAAACCGCTCAGTACAACTCCGTGTCCAAAAAAATAAAACACTCACAACCAACTAATTACATTTTTCAAATTTACGTTAAATTAGGAAATCAGCGTTCCACTATACAACAAAATGTTCCCTATGAAACTATTACTAATCACCGCATTAGCCCTTTTTTCCATCCTAACCTTTGGACAAAAAAAGGCAGACAAACAGGAGTGGAAACAACTCTTTAACGGTAAAAATCTGGACGGTTGGGATTTAAAAATCCGGGGATATGACCTAAACGACAACTACAACAAAACCTTCCGAGTGGAAGATGGAAAAATGGTGGTCCAGTATGACCAATACGACGATTTCAAGCAAAAATACGGTCACATCTTCTACAAAGGCGATTTTTCGTATTACCGAATCGCCGTCGAATACCGATTTGTTGGCGACCAAGCTCCAAAAGGCGAAGGATGGGCTACGCGCAACAGCGGCATCATGGTGCACGGTCAACCGGCGGCTACCATGGGAAAAAATCAGGATTTCCCAGCCTCTATCGAAGTTCAATTGTTGGGAGGACTTGGAAACGGCAAAAAACGCACGACCTGTAACCTGTGTACGCCCGGAACAAACGTGGTGATGGACGGAAAGCTAATCACCCAACATTGCATCAATTCCACATCCCAAACCTACGACGGCGACCAATGGGTAAAGGCAGAAGTACTGGTCTTGGGCGATTCATTGATTCAACATTTTATCAACGGAGAAAAAGTATTGGAATACAACAAACCGCAATTGGGCGGCGGCAACGTAAGCGGACACGATCCCGCTTTGTTGGTCAATGGTAAATTATTGGACCACGGCTCTATCTCGCTTCAAAGCGAAAGCCATCCGGTTGAATTCAGAAAAGTAGAACTGCTTGAATTAAAAGGATGTATGGACCCTAAAGCCAAAAATTACAAATCCTATTACGTAAAAGCCGACAATTCCACCTGCGATTACGGGAAGAAGAAAAAGTAAAAATCGCAGTCGCTTGCATCCCGCGACGAGGCCGCCCGTGTGGTGGCGACTATTATCAGGCTTCCAGCCTTTCCGGTAAGAACGGCCGGAGGCCTGATGATAACGGTCACTCGGCAGAGCCGAGCGACTGCTTAAGATTATTCAATTACTCTTACACCCACGTAAGAAGCCGTATTGCTGGAAGTATACACCCGATGATTGGCCTTTTGAAAATCACTTTCTTCGGCTTTATAAATATTCACAAACTTCTGAGGATTGCGGTCCACGAGCGGAAACCAACTGCTTTGAATCTGAATCATGATTTTGTGGCCTTTTTTGAATCGGTGCGCCGCGTCCTGCATGTCAAATTTTACATTTTCTATTTTGCCGGGCACCATCGCTTCGGGCACTGTAAAACTTTTTCGGAACTTAGAGCGCATCACTTCTCCCCGTACCAACAACTGAAAACCACCCATGGCCTTACGCGGGTTTTCGGGGCTGTCGTTGGGGGCATTGCCCGGATAGACATCAATCAATTTGACCACAAAATCAGCATCTGTACCCGTGGTGGACACAAAAAGATTGGCAAACACATTGCCCGAGATAGCCACATCTTCCGTTAAAACCTCTGATTCATAGACCAATACATCGGGGCGAGTGGCGGCAAAACGCTGGTCTTCGTACATAAAATCACTGCCTCGGATATTTCGGATTTCAGCCGTATAAGGAACCGGTTTGGCGGGGTCACCCGTGTATTCATCAAAGGCCGGGGCCGTTGTAGGAGTGGGTGAAAAGGAAAGTTTGCCGTTCGGATGCAGGTATAATTTCTTTTCAGACGTGTTTTTGGGCGGCCACTGATCGTACTTTTTCCATTCGTTGGAGCCCGTTTCAAAGATATATGCTTTGGGAAGTTCAGGATTAGGCTTGTCCTTTAAGTAATGATTGAAAAAAGGAAATTCTATTTCTTTTTGATAAAACTCACTCGTTTTGGAGCCAAAACGAATATTTCCCAATGATTCGCCCGTTCCTCTTGACCAGCCGCCGTGAATCCACGGCCCCATCACCAGTAAATTAGGCGAAGCAGGTTTGTTGTTTTCAATTCCCTGATAGGTTTTCAAAGGACCGTACAAATCTTCCTGGTCAAACCACCCTCCCACGACCATTACGGCAGGTTTGATATTTTTCAAATGTGGTACCGGCGTGCGCGATTGCCAAAACTCATCGTAGGTTTCGTGCTCCATCAACTGATTCCAAATTCGGTTTTCGCCTTTAAAAATCTTCTCATTTACATTCTTTATCGGACCTAAATTCTTATAAAATTCATAACCGTCTGGAGTGCCATAAGCCGAGAATCCGGGCTTTCCTCTTGGGCTTGGTGTAGGCCTTGGAGCGCCGTAGGAAGAAATAAACGAAAACGTCCCCATCAGAAAAAAGGCACCATTATGGTGGCGGTCGTCGCCCATGTACCAGTCCGTGACGGGTGCCTGCGGGGAAGAAGCTTTTAAGGCCGGGTGCGCTTCAATATTAGTCATGGTGGTGTAATAGCCCGGTGCAGAAATTCCCCACGTCCCTACCCTGCCGTTGTTGCCTTCTATATTTTTGATCAACCATTCAATGGTATCGTACGAGTCAGAGCTTTCGTCATTATCGGTTTTGTTTTTCTTTTTTGGGATAAAAGGACGATACGCCTCAAAATCACCTTCCGACATGTATTTTCCTCTCACATCCTGATACACAAAAATATACCCATCTCTGGCAAACAGCATGGACGGTCCCAACGACGTTTTATAGAGCGTATCACCATAAGGCGCGGAACTGTACGGCGTCCGATTGAGCATAATGGGATACTTGGCTCCAGTCGAAATATCCTTTGGCACATAAATGGAAGCATACAATTTGACCCCGTCGCGCATGGGAATCATCCGTTCCATTTTGGTATAATGCGTTCGAACGTAAATGGAGTCTTCTTTGATTCGGGCACTTTGGGCAAATAAGGTATTTGCCGTAAAGAAGAGAAAAAGCAGCAAGCCAGCTCCGATAAACGACCGGTGTGCTTTCTTCAACAGCGTTACTTTAAAAATAAGGGTGTGTAATGGGTGGTATAATTGAAAGGGATGCATAGGATATTGATTTAGTTAGGACCTACGCAAAATAATAAATTGATGTTACGCTTGAAAGAGTTTAGTATTAATTTGCTGTATAATTTAGTTCCTTTGAGCATGGATGTACAGATTATAGGATAAAAAAATAAGCAAAATTGAGTCGGTTAACGAATAACGGTTAACCATTAACTCGTGCTTTTGCAATTAATTGGGGAGTCGGTCTTTAAAGTAACCGTACGTCCAGGTACCCGCAATGGCGCTGAGCAGAGTCACAAGCACTACTACATATCCACTGCCGATTTGAGCAAACAGCGGTCCCGGACAGGCTCCCGTGATGGCCCAACCTAAGCCGAATATCAATCCGCCGTAGATTTGTCCCCGTTGAAATTTCTTAGGGTGGAACTGTACTTCTTCGCCCGATAAGGTTTTGATATTGAACTTTTTAATCAAAAACACGGAAATCATACCTACCACTACGGCACTTCCGATGACGCCGTACATGTGAAAACTTTGCAAACGAAACATTTCCTGAATGCGAAACCACGAGATGATTTCGGCTTTCACAAATACAATCCCGAACAGGATTCCTACCACCAAGTATTTGATATTATCAGCCCATGATTCCAGCTTTGCCATGTCGTTGGGGGCTTCGCATACAAACAGCGGTTCTTCCTGAACAAGTTCAGGGGATAATTTTCTATAAGGCATTTCAGTATTTTTTAGGGTTGATCGGTCAATTAGAATAACTTGAAGATGTAAGGCATTAACAAATGGGTCATTACAAAACCGCCCACCATAAAGCAGCAGGTAGCAATGAGCGAGGGAACCTGTAGATTGGAAAGCCCCATAATGGCGTGGCCTGAGGTGCAGCCACCAGCGTAGCGCGTACCAAAACCCACCAAAAATCCGCCCACCACGAATAAAATAAGCCCTTTTAACGAAAACAGAACATGAGTGCTGAACAAATCAGCGGGCATCAGTCCTGAGAAATCCTGAATACCGAGCGCTTTTAAATCGGTAATGGTGGCTTCGGACAGTTGAAATGAATTGGGATTCTCCAGAAAATTCATCGCAATCATCCCTCCAAAAAAGACGCCGAGCACAAACACCAAGTTCCAGATTTCCTTTTTCCAATCGTATTTGAAAAACGAAATATTGGCCGGCAAACAGGCGGCGCAAATGTGCCTGAGTGAGGAGGAGATACCAAAGGATTTGTTCCCAATCAACAAAAGAGTAGGGACGGTAAGTCCAATAAGCGGCCCGGCTACGTACCAAGGCCACGGTCGGCGAATGAGTTCAAAAAGCGAGTCCATGCGAGATTAGTTAGTAAAGATAATTGAGAATAAAATTAAAATGGGTCATGTTTACTTTATTGAAAACATAACGCTCATTATTATACGTATTGCTTTGTTCGTCTTTACGTACCACCAGCAACAGAGCGCTCAGTCCTTTTAAATAGTGCTCAAATTGATAGGTAATGCCCAAATTGATCTGTGAATAACTCGGCATACCGTATTTGTTGAGAGCTGCATTCTTAGTGTCTGGCAGTCGGAAATACCCCCCGCTTACTTCTATTTTGACGTGTTTTCGGGGTTTGTAAAAGGTATTCATGGTGGCGGCGGTTACGTCGCCGAAGCCTTCGTTACGCTCCCGAGGCATAAACGTGTAAAACGGCTCCCGCCCCCATTCGCGCGGCATCAGGTAGCGCCCTTCGGCCGTAATTCGGGTGGCATTGATAAACCAGTCAAATTTAGCGGATTGCCTTCCTACCCGACCCGATAGTACAGTAGCTTTACTGCCCGGCTGCGCATAGGCTTTGACTGGGTCGGGATTTCCCCCTTCGCCCAACGTATTTTGTTGAATCAGTTGAGCTCCGGCAAACCAATTTTTATTGGCAACGGCGTTGGACTTCCATTCTATTTTGGCAAAACCGGTATTCAATACATTGTCAATGTACGTATCTAATAGCTGAATAGTCCATTGTTTTTTTCGGTAAGTAGCTCCCAAAATGCCAATTCCTCCGGATTCAACGGCACCTTTATACTGAGAAGGCTTCCCCGTAACATCAACCCCCACCGGGTAAACACCCATACTTTCGCCAACATCAAACCAGCGGACTGTTGAGCGGGGTGAAATACGCCAAATGTATTCGCCGTGTACCTGTAAATGCGACCATTCGTTTATGTCTATTACTGCACCTTCTGTCAGCGTTGGGCGCATTCTGCCGTCTTGTGGATTGATAAAAACAGATTGCGGAATTTGCTGGCCAATGGTTAAAACCGATTTTTTACCAAAATGGGTTTTTATAAAGAGTTCCTCCAGACGGTCTAAATCTTCGTGATCGTTAGGGCGTTCAATGTCAAAAAGGCCAATTTCGTATCGGTTGGACTGGCTCGTTTTGGCGTCAGTTTGGGCAAGATCGGATGACATGATATTGAACATGAAAAAACCGCTTAGCCCTAATTGGAAATGCTTGAAAAATTTAGGCGTTTCATACCCGATGCCGGCACCGGCACCCCACGCATAATAATCGGTAAGCTCGCCCTGATTTGTGGTACCCGACCAATAAGACCGCGCATGACCGTAAAAACGCCCTTTGGCAAAAAAATGATTTAATGTATTTGTATCCTTTTCACTTTCCTGATAGGCGTGAATACCCTGTGCATGTCCGGCATTTGACACAAACCACAACACCCATGCAATTCCGAAATAGTTAACTTTCATCACTTCTCTCATTTTACTGCACAAAGGTAGAGGCAGCCAAAACGGTATTCCGTGACAATTGTTACACAATCAAAAATTCTCAGTAAGTCCCATTAAACAAACGTATAATCCACTCCATGTACCTGACTCAACAGCGTTTGGGCAGCATCCAACACCTTCGCATCGTGACGCAGTGCGGGTGTAACGGGTGAGAATTGCTTCAGATAGTCTTTCATCATACTGTGCAATGTAAAGGCCGTATTCTGAGTGTTTTTGACGCCTCTCATGCGACATAGCATATCTTCTGGGTCACCGTCGCGCTCACAGGCACACAAGGTGTATTCTTTTTTGGGGTCAATTGGTTGCCCTCCGATGATTACTTTTTGTACCCGATGTCCTACGCGCTCAAATGCCTTAAACTCCACCTGCATCCCTTTGAAACGAATGAGCCAACCGCCGAAGCGTTTGGAGGCATCCTGAGCAAATACATTTTGCAGCTCTTTTTCAAGCCATTCCAATAGTTGTCCCCCGGTGGCGGTACCCGTTCGGATGGTCGCATCTACGGGCAGCATATCATACAGGTAGCCTTCGGTAATGGCTACTTTTCCATCCTTGCCGGCAGTGCGCGGCGGGCAAAATCGAAACCCGTTGGATAGCACTACATCGGCGTTTACTTTCCATTTGAGCGCATCCACGATCATGGTATCAATGGTGTTTTCGACCACAAAATTTCGGTACAAAGGCAGTGTACTGTATCCAATGATTTTGTTTATTTCTTCTTTGTAAGGCTTTTCGATTTCCTCTATCAAAGCCGTTATTTCTTTTTTGGCCGGGTATTTTTGCGGGTTTACCTCAATCAATTGATAACTGTCATTCACAATTTTACCATTTTCTACTTTCAAATCAAGCCGTCCGATGAATGAGCCAAAGGCACCCGGCTCCACAATTTTGGTGTATTCCGCCTGAATAGGTTTGCGCACCCGCTCGTGCGTATCGGCTCCAAAAATGTAATCGACACCTTTACAATCGGGGTGATTGCCGAGCGCAATCTGCTGTGAAAGCCCTAAGTGCGAAAGAATGATGATAAAATCACATTGTTCCTGCTCTTTCAGAAGTTCAACGTATTCTTTCAAGTTTTCTTCGGGTTTGGTATAAATGATTCCCTTGCTGTACAACGGCGATTGACGAAGCGGTACGAGTGGGTCGGTGTACCCTAAAATGCCGATTTTTATGCCCAGCCGGTTTACAATTTGATAAGGTTGAAAAATAAGTTCTCCTTTTTTGCCGTTGCCCAAATCGTGGTACATGTTGGTGCAGACTTTGGGAGCCAACAATCCTCCCATCAACTTTTGCATATTTTTCTTGTAATACACTACTTCCCAATTGCCCGGTAAATACATGTCATAATTGAGCGCATTCAGGAGCGGCACAAAAGCCTGCCCGGTTGTTTTGACGGAAAGCATACTTCCCTGAAACATGTCGCCGGTATCTATGGTAAGGGTATTGGCCGGATTTTCTTTCCGCAACGCATCCAACGCCGTTGCGACATGGGCGTAACCGCCAGCTTTGCGAAAGGTGAGTTGGTTGTTTTCCCAAAACAATTCATCGTGCGTTTGAAGTTGGCAATGAACATCGGTCGTTTGCAAAAACGTAATTACTCCGTTTTTAGGAGCCGCTGATTCCAACGTTTCGGAAGTATCCGGCTGAGAAGCGGCAGAGGAGGGCACACTTCTTCCCATGGCAGCCGTAGCGATCAGCCCCGACTGCAAAAAATTTCTTCTTGATTGCATATATGTCTTAATTAAAAGCCTGCTTTGATGTATGACCAGCCTTCTTCCTGTCGGAGGACGATTTCGGCGAGCCCGACGGGAACAAAAACGGCATTTGGTAGAATTTGAGAGTTTTCAATTTTTCGTTGTTTCATGGTGTTTTCGCACACGGCAAATACAACGCCCCGCTGTTTGAGGGCAGCTATCTCTTTGGAAAAACGGGCTTCGTCCTGTTTCATAAAATTAATGCCGTTGTTATGTACCACGACTTCGATTTTAGCGGTGTTCCAGTAGTCCAATACATTTGAAACTTGTTTTACCAGCGCTTTTTGGGCTAACGTATCGCTTGTAGCCAAGTGAAAAACAATACGGTGTTCTTTGGTTTGACCAAACGAACAGTTGACGAAAACGAACGTCAGGAAGGAGAAAATAAGCAGGCGAGCTTTCATAATGCAGCCAATGAAGGGTTTTTGATTTTTAGGTCTTTGTGTTTTTCCTTCCATTCCTTAATCGGCTTGTAAGGGCCGTATTTATGTTGCTTTTCAGAGAACGGATCGGCATACGGGCCAAAAGGATGGTCGAAGGGTTTACCGGCGATGTTAGGCCAATCTTTGCTGAGGTCTTTGGTAGGTCGAGGCATTGAATTGACATACGCGGCTACGTCCCACGCTTCTTCATCGGTGAGTTGCGGGTTTTGATAGGTAACTCCAAACGGCATATTGTACTTGACATAGCCGGCAAAATTGGAGATTCGGTACAGCCCGGCCCCGACATTATAGCTGTTTTTGCCCCAAAGCGGCGGATAGGTGTAGCTTTTGCCGTCGGCGGCCGCTACGCCTTCTCCGTTTATCTGATGACAACTTTGGCATTTTTGTTCATACACGATTTTGCCAGCTATTGGGTCACATGCCCGTTTTAACCCTTTGATCTTAAAGATGCCCGAGCCCTTGGGAGCCGTTTTTTGAGGAACGCCCGTGCCGAGCCATTTGATGTAGGCTACTATACCTTTCATTTCACGACTCGCAGAATCCAGTGCTTTCCCGTTAAGGCTTCGCTCCAGACAATCGTTGACTCGTTTAACTTGATTTTCTTTCGTTCCTGACCGTTCTCTGAATTTTGGATACGTTGCCTGAACGGCAAAATAATTATTACCCCAAGGCTGCGTTCCGGCCTGCAAGTGACAGTTTTGACAGTTCATGCCGTTGGAAATGTGCTTCACGCTGCCGTTTGGGCCCAGATATTCCGCCGTATGGCTGATGAGTTCTTTGCCGTAGTTGACGGCTTTCAGTTCTTCCGGGTCAAGCTGTGCCATTCGCCAATCGGCGGGAGCGGTCCACAGACCGACAAAATTGGAATCCGGTTGTACATACCCCTTCTTTTCCGTCACTGGCTCCTCCGACTTAAAATCGGGCTTCCCAAACAAATAGAAGTAAACAAATACAAAGAGCAGGCCCATCGCAGCGATCAGCAGCCCCATTAACAGTCTGAGCGAAAAAAGGAGTTTTTTTACCAGGTGGTCGGAATTCATGGGTACAATGTTGACAATAGTTTTGTAGAATGGGATTGCAGCACAAAACTACCCGTTTTTAATCAATAGTCTCTGTGATATATGTTACATATCAATGAAAAAACAGGACATATCAAACAAGATTGCAGACAGGAAACAAGTTACAGCGTTTTGCCGCTGTAAACCAATGGCGTTTACAGCTTTTGTGATTTCATTGGTGCTTTTTCAGTAAAAAAGTTACAACTAACGCTCGAATCAATAAAATCCAAGGGGTACCATGTAACACGAAGTCAAACCAGTCCATGGGTTTCATTCCAACAGCCCCGCCCATGATCCACCTGATTTTACCAAAAAGGTGGGGTTCCGGTAAAAAAGGAGCAAGCCCCAAGGTGAGGCTTGCCATTAACCAAAGTTTCCAGTTGTTGATTGATTGTTTCATTTCGTTTTCAAATAGCCTGTCTTTTGAAACTGCAAAACAGGAAATTCTGAGTGGTCTGAAAAGGAGTTGTGTGATCTTCGGTCAAGCATCGAATTTTCTCAAATCCATTTTTCAATTCCGTTGTCAACGAATCTTCTGTATATTGTTTGATTGTCAGCCCACTGCATTTGGTGGGGCCGTTTTCTGAAAAAGTACCAATGGTCAAAAAGCCGTTCACTGATTTTCGGGCCGTCTCCATGTATTTTGCCACCTGCTCGGTGGTGGTCAAAAAATGAAAAGTGGCTCGGTCGTGCCAAACGTCAAAGGTAGTATTGGGTTCAAAATCAGTGATGTCGCTTACGACCCAATTGATTTTTTTTGCATTCTCGCCCAAGCGCTTTTTTGCTTTGTCAAGGGCTTTAGCGGAAATGTCTAAAACAGTGACGTTTTCAAAACCTTCGTTGACCAAAAAATCCACCAATTTGCTGTCACCCCCACCGATGTCAATGATTTTGGCCGTTTTGGGCAGTTTGAACGAATGAATAAAATCCAGTGACGTTGTGGGTACGTCCTGAGTCCAGCTTACTTGGTCGGGTTTTTTGGTTTCGTAAACCGTTTCCCAATGGTTTTTATTTTCCGGGTTCATCATATCAACTATTCTAACACTCTTTCATGCATTTGCAAATTGACTGACTATCTGTTCCAATTGATGTTTATGAACGACTCCCGATTGTCGCCATTTAATTTCTCCTTTTTGAAATAAAATCAGCGTAGGCACGCCCTGAATTCGGTAGGCTTGGGCAGCGTTCGGATTTTGATCTACGTCGATCTTAATGACGCGCACACGGTCGCCCATTTGGTCGGCAAAATCTTTCAAAATCGGCGACATCATTTTACAGGGGCCGCACCATTCGGCAAAAAAATCAACCAAGGTGGGAGTTTCGGAATTGATAATATCGGCAAATGTTTCTTTTTTCTGTGTTGTTTCCATGACGATAATGAATAGAATTGAATGGAAATAATTAGGATACAAAGGTCCGTAATTGAAAAATAAAGCTCCGTGATAAATGTTACAAACCCTAAAATAAAAAAGCATTCCAACCCTGAATCCTGTAAAGGTACACAGCGTTGGAATGCCTGACTTGTATATTTGGATTACTTACAGCATCGTACTTGGACAAACATACTCGGTCAATGGCAATTTGCCGAAGGCTTTGATGGCGGCAAAACCACCGGCCACATCAACCAGGTTGTTAAAGCCGCGGGCTTTCAGAATCGAAACCGCGATCATGGAACGATACCCTCCCGCACAGTGCAGGTAATACGTTTTGTCGGGGTTGATTTGGGCCATGTTGTCGTTCAAAAAGTCGAGCGGCAGGTTTTCAACGCCGATCACGTGCTCAGAATCGTATTCGCTTTTCTTCCGAACATCAAAAGCGGCAAGGGTTGGATTTCCAGCCAATAAATTTGAAAATGCTTCGGCAGAAATAGAGGTTACGGTATCTGCTTCTTTGCCCGCTTCTTTCCAAGCCTGTATTCCTCCCAGCAAATAACCGATGCAATTGTCGTAGCCTACCCGCGCCAAACGCGTGATGGTTTCTTCTTCTTTTCCCGGCTCTGTCACCAATAAAATCGGTTGTTTTAAATCGGGAATAAGCGTGCCGACCCACGAAGCAAACTGACCTTCGATGCCGATATTGATTGCGTTGGGAATGAATCCTTTTGCAAAGGTTTGCGCCTCGCGCACATCCAGTACCAAGGCTTCGGTTTCGTTGGCGGCCGCTTCAAACGCCTCGGGCGAAAGCGCCTGACTTCCCCGCTGCATGACTTCGTCCAAACTTTCATACCCCTTGATATTCATCAGCACGTTTTGGGGAAAATAGCTGGGTGGAGCTACCAATCCTGTCAATATTTCTTTGATAAATTGCTCTTTGGTCAGATTCAGGTTCAACGCATAATTAAACAGTTTTTGATTGCCGAGCGTATCTGTCGTCTCTTTGCTCATTTTTTTACCGCAAGCACTGCCGGCCCCGTGTCCCGGATAAACAATCAGTTCATTAGGCAACGGAATGATTTTGTTGCGCAGTGATTCGTATAAATGCCCGGCCAACTTTTCTTCGGTCAAATCGCTGATGACGTGTTGGGCCAAATCGGGACGGCCTACATCACCGATAAACAGAGTATCACCCGTAAAAATGGCGGTTTCTTTACCAGTTTCATCAATGAGTAAAAAACAGGTCGATTCCATCGTGTGTCCGGGCGTATGAATGGCTCTGATTTTTATTTTTCCCACCTGAAAATCTTCGCCATCCTGCGCTGTATACGCGGTGTAAGCAGGTTTGGCAGTAGGTCCAAAGACAATCGTCGCTCCCGTTTTGGCGGATAAATCTAAATGTCCGGATACAAAATCGGCGTGAAAGTGGGTTTCAAATACGTATTTGATATTGGCCCCCTCTTTTGTTGCACGGTCAATGTAGGGTTTTGTGTCGCGAAGCGGATCAATGATGGCAGCTTCTCCTTCTGATTCGATGTAATAAGCGGCTTCTGCCAAACAACCCGTGTAAATTTGTTCTACTTTCATGTTTTTTTAAGTGTTTAAGTGAGGTAGTTATCCTCAAACATTCAATGTTTGATAGAACAAAATTAGGAAAGTGCAGCAACGACTTTTGTAACATTTGGCACACAAAAATGCTGATCTTAGTCAGCTTTTACAACTTGTTTTATAATTTGATCTCAGTTATTGACACAAAAAAAGAGGTTCTTTTAGAAAACCTCTTTAGCAGATAATTCGTGTTATTGGAGAGAAAAATCAGTAAACGGCCACCTCTGCCATCGCTGTTTCTAACGGATTGCTTTTATTGACCCAGTCGTTGATACCTCCCGAGTAATTTTTTACATTTTTAAAACCGTTTTTAGCTAAAATAGAGTACCCAATCGCAGCTCTATCACCGCCCTGACAGTGAATAACAACCTGCTTGTCACGGCTGATTTTGCCAAGGTTTGTTGGCAGCGTGCCAATGAACACATTCACTGCTCCTTCGATATGACCGGCGTTGTATTCTGCTACACCGCGCAAATCCACAACTTGAACGTCTTCCCGATTTAAATAGGTCTTAAACTCATCAATTTCAATGACATCACTTTTGGCCAATTCCACACCTACTGAGGTGACATCTGAAATGTAACCGTACACGTTATCTAAGCCAATGCGCATTAATTTACGGGTCAAATCTTCAATTTGAGCATCATCAGCGACCAACATAAATGATTCTTCATAATTGACAAACCAGCCCATCCAAGTGGCAAATGCGTTGTTGCCCTGAATATTGAGACTATCGGGCACGAAGCCTGCCGCAAAATTCACTTTGTTGCGCGTGTCAATGAGTTTAATGCCTTTGGCCATGGCCTCTTTTACTTCTTCTCCCGTCAATTTCTTTTGCTTAGGCACTTCCGTCAGCAACGGGCGATTTACTTTATTGAGTTTCTTCATCATGGCAAAATAGGTGGGCGGCTCCGGTTGGTCCGTCAGCAGGTATTTTACAAATCCTTCTTGGTCATCATCGTATTGAAAAGCCCAGTTTCTAATTTTTTCGTACCCTACCGTTGAGCTTGGTACTGCGCCCAGTGCTTTTCCGCAGGCCGACCCAGCACCGTGTCCAGGCCATACTTGCAGAAAATCCGGTAGAGCACTGAATTTTTGGATGGAATGATACATTTGCAGCGCTCCGGCGTCCTGCGTTCCGAGCATACCGGCGGCTTTTTCCAACAAGTCCGGACGGCCAATGTCGCCTACAAACACAAAATCTCCCGTAAACAACATCACCGGTTGCAACGAAGCGGGTTTGTCGGTCAATAAAAAGCTGATGCTTTCGGGCGTATGTCCGGGGGTATGAATTACTTTGAGGGTTAGGTTACCTACACTAATGACAGAGCCGTTTTTCAGTCCAACGTGGTCAAATTCGTATTCCCAACCTTCGCCGCCTTCGTCGGAGAGGTATAAGGTTGCTCCCATAATCGCGGCTAACTCCCGGGCACCCGACAGAAAATCGGCGTGAATGTGGGTTTCGGTCACGTGGGTGATGCGCAACCCGTTTTGTTTGGCAATGTCCACATACGTATCAACGTCTCTTTTGGGGTCAATCACGATGGCTTCGCCGGTTTTTTGGCAGCCTACGAGGTAGCTTGCCTGCGCTAAGGTCTTGTCATAAATGTGTTGGAAGAACATGGTTATCGGTTGTTTATCGGTTGCGATGAATAATAGAGTAAAACTACAATGAGCGACAAAGTCAATCTGTCACTTTTGGTACAGAAGCCAATTTTTGTTTTAATCAATGGAAGAAAATTTCTTTGGAAATGATGTAAACGCCCATCACCAGCACAAACCAACCGAAGGCTTTTTTGAGCTTTTCGCCGGCAATAAATCGCGAAAGGTAAGCCCCTACAAAAATACCAACGACCGAAAGGGCAGTAAATTCCAGCAGGAAGGTCCAATCCACTAACGAATTGGAAATATCTCCTACGAAACCAATCAATGATTTGGCCGCAATAATCAGCAGCGATGTTCCTACGGCCATTTTCATCGGTAAACGTGCTAATAAAACTAAGGCGGGAATAATTAAAAAACCACCTCCCGCTCCTACGATTCCCGTCAGAACGCCCACGACAGCACCTTCCAGTCCAATGATGGGATAGTTAAAATGAAGTTCGCCCGATTCCGCTTCCTCTTTTTTCTTATTGCCTTTTATCATCGAATAAGAGGCTGCCAGCATCACCAACGCAAAAAACAGCATGATGCCGATATTTTTGGTCACTTCAAAACCCGCAACGGTAAAGAGTGAATTCGGAATGGCAGGTACTAAATACTTACGGGTGAGAAACACCGTAATAAAAGAAGGAATGGCAAAAACGAGGGCGGCTCTGTAATTGACCAAGCCCTTACGCATAAAATTGACCGATCCCACCAACGAAGTGGTTCCGACCACGAACAATGAATAGGCAGTAGAAAGGACGGGGTTAATCCCCAAAAGATAGACCAGAACGGGCAGCGTAAGAATACTCCCTCCTCCTCCAATCAGCCCAAGGCTGATGCCGATAAAAATAGAAGCTGAAAAGCCGAAAATCTCAGTTGAGTTCATTTCCCTTGCGTAATGTGATGAATAAATGACATCACAAAAGTAGATGACCTCAAACCCCCGTTCCGTGATAATTGTTACACAGACGCAGAGATAGTTTGATTTTTTGCCGTAGTAAGCAATTCTATTTTGTTTCGGGAGAGTTTTACTTTCCCTAATTTCTCCAATTGTTTCAAAAGTCGGGAGATGACTTCACGCGACGTAGCCAACTCATTGCTTAACTCTTCGTGGGTGATATTAAATACCGTACATCCGCACTGCTTTGACTTGCGATTGAGCAACGTTAAGAGCCGTTCGTCCAGCTTATGGAAGGCAATTTGATCAATAGCCCCCAATAAATCATCAAAACGTTTTTGATAAGTAGCAAATACAAATTGTTTCCAAGAAGAATACTTGCTCATCCATTCATCCACTTTTTCCACAGGTACTAAAATCATTCGTGTTTTTTCGTCGGCTACAGCGGTAATTTCACTTTGGCGACGACCCAAACAGCAGGTAAGCGACATCGCGCAGGAATCAAGCCCTCCCAAATAATACAACAAGGCTTCGCGCCCGTCGGCATCGGCACGGGATATTTTTACCGAACCACTCAACAGGATGGGAACCGTACGAATATACCCCCCAGGCCGCATAAGCACAAACCCTTCTTCTACCTCCATGTAATTGCCGACTTGGGATAACTCCTGAAGCAAATCACTCTCAAATAAATTACCAAAATTCGCCTTTAATGTCTGAGTGTCTAATTTCATGTGTTTGGCATTACTCTATTTTAAGGTAACAAATTTTCACGTTTACAATCTACAAACCATGGATTTTATCAAAACATTTCCTGAATTCTGAATATCGTCTGAAATACCGCTGACCCTGAAGTAAACAAGCCGCCCCGCGCCCTACAAAATTTTATAGTAATCATTGGTATTTTATTATTCCCAAAGAAGAAAAAACTAAAACAACAGCTATTCGTAAAATAATAGTTGGCAATTCGCTATTTTGCAGTTAATTGCCTTGCTATGAATCTACTTTCATTAAAGGAAAAAATACGACCCTTCATCACGAACTGCTTCATTCAACATGCAAAGAAAATTTACCTTCTCCTCACTCTTATTTTTAACAATCTTTCTTACTGAAACATCATTCAGCCAACAAAAACCAACCTACAAACAGGCGGAAATTCTGTGGGATACGTGGGGCGTCCCTCACATTTACGCCAAAAATGACGAGAGCCTGTTTTATGCGTATGGCTGGGCACAAACCAAAAACCACGGAAATCTGATTTTACAATTGTACGGTCAGGCACGGGGCAAAGGAGCCGAATATTGGGGTGAAAAATACGCACAGGCCGACCGTTGGGTCATTACCAACAGCATCCACGAACGAGCCGCCGAATGGTATACGCTGCAAAAACCCGCCATGCGCAAAAATTTGGACGCTTTTGCACGCGGGGTCAATGATTATGCCAACGAAAATCCCGACAAAATCAGCCCCGAAGCGAAACGAGCCTTGCCTATTACGGCCGTTGATGTGATCGCACACGCCCAACGAGTTACCCATTTTGTGTTTCTGGCCCCTCAGACGCAGGTAGCGTCTTTGGAAAGGATGCAGGGCGACAAAAACGGCTCCAACGCCTGGGCCATCGGACCTAAAAAATCAACCAGTGGAAATACCTTACTGTTGACCAACCCTCACCTTCCATGGACCGATTTGTACCTGTATGTGGAAGCACAATTGGTATCACCGGGTGTCAATACCTACGGCATCAGTCGCATGGGATTTCCCATTTTAACGATGGCATTTAATGCTACGGCGGGCTATTCGCAAACGGTAAACACCAATGACGGACAGGATTTTTACGAGCTGACCACCGTCGAAGGAGGCTACAAATGGGATGGAAAAGTAAAGGCGTTTGAGGCCAAAGAACGGATCTTGAAAATTCGGCAACCAGATGGGTCATTGAAGGAAGAAAAAATGGTGATTCGTCATTCCGTTCATGGCCCCGTCGTGAGCGAAAAGGTCGGACCGCCGACGCGGGGTAAAACAATTGCGATGCGGGTAGCAGGCTTGGGGCAGGCAGGGATATTTGAGCAATATTGGGACATGGCGCGGGCCAAAGATTTAACGGAGTTTGAAGCGGCAGTGAGCCGATTGCAAATCCCCATGTACACGCTGATGTTTGCCGACAACAAAGGCAATATTTTCAACCTATTCAATGCCGAGGTACCCGTTCGACCGTTGGGTGACTGGAACTTTTGGTCCGGGGTGGTCAGAGGTGATACATCGGCTACATTGTGGACCAAAACCCACTCGTACAAAGATTTGCCAAAAGTCCGTAATCCTGCCACGGGCTGGCTACAAAACACCAACGAACCGCCATGGACTGCCACCGTGCCCATGGTCAATAATTACAAAGATTTCCCTGCCTACATGGCTCCCGCACCGAATATGTCATTCAGAACGCAACGCTCGGTGAGAATGCTGATGAATTCCGACAAAATCTCGTTGGATGAATTTATTCAGTTAAAACTCTCCACTCGAATGGAGTTGGCCGACCGCATCGCTCCGGAGTTGATTGCCGCCGCAGAAGCCAACGGAAGTCCCGAAGCTAAGGAAGTCGCGAGTGTCCTGTCCAACTGGGACCACAACACCGACAACGAAAGTAAAGGAGCCTTTTTATTTGACCGCTTTGTGAGAAAATGGGTAGGAGGAACCGAAAAACTCAACAGTTTAGGCACTGCCTCAAAATTATTTTCAACGCCTTGGGACCTCAACGACCCCATTAATACTCCCAAAGGCATCGCCGACCCAAAAGCCGCACTTGTTGCGTTGCTGGACGCGGCCAAAGAGGTAAAAGCGACGTATGGACGTTTGGACGTACCTTGGGGCGAAGTTTTTCGTTTCCGCATCGGCGACGTTGACTTGCCCGGCAACGGCGGCCCGGGTCCCATGGGGGTTTTCAGAACCATGACCTTGGGAGCGCCCATTGATGGAAAATACTTCCCAGCACATGGCGACACTTATGTGGCAGCTATTGAATTTTCCAAACCCCTTAAAGCCAAAGTATTGACCAGCTACGGCAACGCTACCCAACCGGATTCCAAACACAACAACGATCAATTACCCTTACTTTCGGAGAAGAAAATGAGACCAGTTTGGTTTACCCGCGAAGAAGCCGAACAGCATTTGGCCGAGAAAACGGTGTTTAAGTAGGAATACCGGTGATAAAACTCCAAAATGCTTCTTTAGAAAAAAGTCCCCGACCACAGTAAGCTACTTCTACCTGTGTACTGTAGGTTTCTGTAAGAACTTCTTCATAAAACCAGCAATCACTTTCAATAAAAGGAGCATTTCCATTACTTTTTCGCTTTATTTTATTACT
>Ga0247843_1002965_pt1 | contig 29086 bp, 28 predicted proteins | sample LaCruzMarch2017__FD_192420 | JGI IMG/M metagenome (GOLD analysis project Ga0247843, IMG submission 192420) | Freshwater microbial communities from meromictic Lake La Cruz, Castile-La Mancha, Spain - LaCruzMarch2017_8m | ecosystem: Environmental > Aquatic > Freshwater > Lake | place: Spain... | reverse complement strand
GATCGCAAAGCGCATGGCTCGTGGCTTCCGTAACTTCCATTACTTCCGCATCGCCGCCTACCTCAAAGCGGGCGGGCTTCAACTCAACGTTGTTCATGTTTGAACCCATTCAAAACGTCGAAGAGGCCGGGAAAAACACGGTCGTTTACCACATGATCAACGCCCCCGCCGGCGACTTTTACAACATCAGCTTCCCCGGCTATGTCGGCGTGCTCACCGCAGTGGCTCCCGGACGTTTCTCCGCATCGATCAACTACGCCACTCCGGTCGGTCTTCCCTCCCTTGACTGGCCTCCCAGCCACCTGCTTCGGCATGTCTTTGAATCCTGCGCCGACTACGAGGAAGCCCTCGACACCCTCGAAGACGCCTCGACCGGCTCCCCGGCTCTGATCACCCTCGTCGGCACGAAGCAAAACGAGGCCGCCATCATTGAGTGCCTTGGGGGAGAAAATCTCTCCCACCCCACCAGCCGGAACCGGCCCATCGCAATTGCCAACGATTTTCTCTCCGGCGAACTCCGGGATGAACGCTGCGGCCTCGGTCCCAAAGACGTCGCCCCGTATGAGAAAGCTCCCGAGAACGACATCATCGCACCCGGACGCCGGAACGCCATGCTCCGCAAACTCCACTCCGGGAAATCCGATTCCCTCCGCTCCGCCATCAATCTCCTGAACTCCTATCCGCTTCGCAACGAGGAAACCAAAACCCAGGTCGCCATGTCTCCGCGCACCGGTTCGTTGGCGGTCTTCGGCGTGGAGGACAAGCAGCGGGTGTCCGAACTCCTGATCGTTCCGGCTCGCAAGTCTTTGAAAAAACATCCTCCTCACCGAGAGAATTCGGCAATTTCCACGAAAACGGGTAGATGAGGACGACAGAATGGCAGAGTCGGGGAGTTGGCCGCCCGCTTGGTATACCCTTGCAAACGGGCGAGTGGACCGGTTGCCTCCCAAGCCAGACGGGTCACCAAACTCTTCAAATCCCCGCCCCTTTTCCGTTCGACATTAGAGGAACTAATCAATATTCTGCACTGATTCCGCCCTCCACGATGTCCAAGACATACGCAATTCAGGAGACCGCCAAAATCGAGCTTTCGATCAAGCGCCACTGGCATGCACTCAACCGGGTCGGTGCCCTCTAACCGATGCTCCCGACGAACACAGACGAGTTCAAGCAGGCCATCGAGGAAGCCCTCACCAGCCGGGGAAACGTCAACATCCTCATCGCGGGGAAAACCGGCGTCGGCAAAAGCACCCTCATCAACACCGTCTTCGAGGGGCAGCTTGCCGAAACCGGACACGGGCGACCGGTCACTCAGGAAACCCGTGAAATCTCCAAGGAAGGCATCCCCGTGCGAATCCTCGACACCCGGGGACTGGAAGTAAAAGCCCACCACGAAGTTCTCCGGGACCTGGAAAACCTCGTCCGGACACGCGCTCGCGAATCGGACCCGAACAAGCACCTCCACCTCGCCTGGCTCTGCCTCTCGGAGGACTCCCGACGTGTTGAGGATGCGGAGGTGGACCTCCTCAAAATGCTGCACGCCGCGCAGATTCCGGTTCTCGTGGTCATCACGAAAGCCAGATCCGACAATGGATTTCGCGAGGAAGTGGAAAAAATTCTCCCCGAGGCAGCGAATGTCGTGCGCGTCCGTGCGCTCCAGGAAACCCTCGATGAAGGCATTGTCCTCCCGCCGATGGGCCTCAAGATTCTCGTGGACACCTCGATGGAGATCGTCCCGGAAGGCCAAAAAAATGCCTTCGCCGCCGCACAGCAAGTAGATATGGCGCTTCGTGCCAGCCGCGCCCACAAGATTGTCGCTACCGCAGCCGTTGCAGCCGGAACTGCAGCGCTGACCCCGATCCCCTTCGCGGACATCGCCATCCTCCTTCCCATTGAGATTTCGATGCTCGCATCCATCAGTGCCGTCTATGGGCTGAAACTCGACCAGGCGTTCATGGGCACGCTCGTCGGCTCCGCCCTCACTGGAATGGCCGGAAATGTCGCCCGCCGGGCACTTGTCGCCGGCCTTGTCAAACTCATCCCCGGAGTAGGCTCTGCCGCAGGCGGAGCCCTGCAGGCCGTTGCCGCCACAACCTTCACGACCATGTTCGGCGAAGCCTATATCGCGACGCTTTCCCTCATCTTGTCAAAAAATTCACTTACTGCGATTTCCCCCGCAGACATCGCCGCCGCGTTCAAAGAGCAATTGTCCTCCGCAAAAGCCAAGCTCACATCAGTCCCGGCAGCCGCATAGAACCCACCCTCAACCCTTTTCTTCAAATGTTCGGAGCCGCAAAAAAACAAGAGCCGACCGCCGACCCGCGAGTTCAAAGTGTGCTCGACAAACTCGAACTCCGCTACCAGATCGACGATGACGGCGATTTCCGCGTCGGGTTCGAACTCGAATCCGGCCGCCACCAGTCCGCGTTTATCCGTTCACGCACCTACGAATTCCTCGGTATAGAAATCCGGGAAATCTCCTCAGCCGGCCTCGTCTCCCAAGGCCCGTTCGACGCCCGCACTGCGAACATCCTCCTCGTTCAAAACGAACAACTTAAAATCGGGGCCTGGGGCGTGTCCGCCAACTCCGAGGACGTGCATGCCGCCATTTTTACCGTCAAAATCGCCGCCGAACTCCCGGCCCAGGAATTCCTCGGCGTCCTCATGACCGTCCTCAACACCGCCGACAACATGGAAGCCCGCCTCTCCGGACGGGATGATTTTTAACGTTCATCCTTCATTTCCGATGACCAATTCCATCCTCACCAAAATTCCCGGAGTTGCTTCCGCCAAAGACTCCCTCCTTGGCATGGTCGTAAAACCGCATGTCCAAGAATACCTTGGCGACGCCGGCACGATCCAGGACATCCGCCTCGATTCGATGGCCAAAACCATCGAAGTCACGGTTATCCTGCAGGGCGACCCCAATCTTCTCGTGGCAAAAATAACCTCATACTCGATTACCGAAAGCGGGGACTACGCCCTTTTTTCCGTCCAACAGTGGGAATGCCGGAGCCACCCCTGGCTCAACACCCTCGGCCAAAGATTCTCCCCGACCGCAGAAATCCCTCTCCCCGTGTCGTATGCCATCGTCCAAAATCTTCTATGAAGCGCCACTACCTGGTTGAATATAAGCACAATGGAACTGCAGTATTGAGTTTTTAACACTAAACATTATGTCATTAAGCCAACAAGTCCAAAACATCATTGCCCAGCGCAAACCGCAACTTCCAGTCATCGACGGAAAGAGAACAGCCCTTGACGGTATCACCTCAAGTCTCGATGGACTTCGCGGTTTCCTGTCAGCAAACTCCGCTCGGGTTGCCGAAGACAAACGCCCCGGCGTTTCGGCGATTTGTGAGTCCATCGGAAGGACAATGGAACACTGCCGCACACAGCAGTTTGAACTCGAAAAAATCCATGCGAGATTTAATCGTGATTCTTTGAATATTGGGGTCGTGGGTCTGCCCAAGCAGGGCAAAAGCACATTGCTACTCAGTCTATCTGGATTAGATGAGAGCGTTGTTCCAACAGGAAACGATTTCACCACAGGCGCTGCTTCGAAAATCTACAACGATCCTTCAGTGGAGCGAGGAAAGGAATATGCGATAATTTCCTTTCATACTGAGCAATCCTTCCTGAGAGATGTTGTGTGGCCGTTTTGGGATGATCAACGGATGGGATTTTCTGGAAGAATTCCAAAACCACCAAGTGTCGATCAGTTTGGCGCTATGGGCGCTCCCAGTCCTTCTGATCCAAATGACGTAACTGCCGTTGCTCTTGCCAACGAGTTACGGAAGGTCAGTGAAGAAATGCCACGCTTTCGTCCGCTTCTCGGCAAAGCGCCTTTACGTGCGGAGCGAGCGGATATTCGCTCCTATGTTGCGCAGCACGACAGTGACGATAAGACCCCCCTCTCAAACTGGCGTGCAGTCAAAGTCGCCGAAATTCATTGCGCATTTCCCAACACTGAGGCAGCAAATGTAACACTGCTGGATACTCCTGGGCTCGGACAGTTGACAGTTGGGTTGGAGTCTTATGTCCGTGAAGTCATTGGGAGCGAGATCGATTTGGCTGTAATGGTAATTAACCCTTCTCCACAAGGGCCGGTAGTTACACAGCCTACAACTGATCTTTATACGCTTCTAGCGCGCGCGCTACCAGACCTCCAAATCTCAGAATGGACGGCATTGGCTGTTAATAAAACCCCACACAATGAAGGTGTTTTAAATATTTTTGAGCGAAATCTACAAAATGTTCCCGCGCTGCAATTTAACGCGGGGAAAGCCAATGTCTCATGTAGAAGCGAAGCAGAAACCGCCGTCTTTTTCTCATCCTGTCTCGAATATTTAACTAGAAATATCGCTCGACTGGATCAAGTATATCTTGACCGCCGCATGGGAGAACTGAATGCGCTCAGTCAAGAATGTAGAGCCATACTCTCGACCATCCGCGATCTTTTCCCAGAATCCAAATCCGTTTTGAGTGGCAAAGATAAATTCTTTCAGGAACAATTTGAGCAGGTTTGGGACAGTCAGCTAGGCCTTGCGCTGAACAGCCTTGTAAACCGTTACAGAACGGAGAGTAGTGATGCAGGGATGGATAAGATAGCCGCTGCGACCAACGAGATTGAGCAGAATCTGCTTGAACAGGAGAATGCTGAACTCAATCTAAAAACACCAGAAGAGATCGCAAACACACCGGGGCAAACCCTCAAATGGATTGGAAATACGGCTCAGGACCTCAGAACCCGGTTTGCGAAATACTTTGAAAAAATGGATTTGACGCTGAAAGAAAGTTTCGACGAGGTTCGTAGTGAATTCTGGAGAGCGTTGAACAATGAAAATGCAGGAATGCTTGGCAAATCAGAAGAATTCCGTCGGGTGAGTGAATCAACCACGCAAGAGCAGTTTTTGTTTTTGTCAACAATTTTTCAGGATATTGACGATGCTGAGGACTTGGCCGTGTATTTTTCGAAAGCTGCGACCATGTATCCTGCCTATGATGCCTTTATGAAACATCGCATCAGAAAGCATTTGGCTCGATTGGAGGAAGGTACCACCGAGTTTGAAGAAAGCGTGAAGCAGTGGGCTTCTCGCGCGCCGGAGATCGAATCTGCGAAGGGTGCCAGAAAAGCATTCATTGTGGCTTGGAAAGATTGCAGAGCGGATGCGCTTGCAGAGTTGCGTGATGAGTTGGCTGAGGAAGTCAGGCTCGCCAAGTTCGCTTTCGCTGATGAATTGAAAAGCAACATGCTCTATCTTGGCGGTTCAAAAAAAGCCGAACAAAGAGTGGAGGTTCTTTACGACAAATTGAAAAGCCAAATATGGCATGAGGAATACGTTGCGGGACAGGCTGATATTTTGTTCCAGGCACAGTTACGACAATACACATTATCACTCGCTGGAGACTTAAATAAGATCTAATTCACCATTATGAAAGAGCCATACATCATTAAAATTGCAATGGTCGGGCCTACCCGAGTTGGAAAGAGTAGCATTATTGCTTCCATGTATAAAACATTAGACGCGGATCTGGCTAGCAAGGGAATAACCTTTCGAGCCACGGGCCAATCATCCGATATCATGGATGAAAAGAAAGCCGATCTCCAGGATTTAGCAGAAGAAGATGAGCCTAGCGTTGATTCGATTTTTGCTATAACTGGCGACAACACTCGAAGCGAATATTCTTTTCTTGTAGATCTTGATCCGGTGAAAAGTGATGGTGACGATATCAGGATTGTTTTTATTGATATGCCTGGAAGGCTTTATCACAACGGTAACAGTGACTACGACGAGCCAGCCAAAGATATTTATGACTCCGACATGTCAATTGTTGCTATCCATACGCCTGCGCTCATGAAAGGAAGTCGGCACCAACGCGAGATTAATAAATCTGATAAGATTTATAACGCATTCAAGAAAGCATCACCCAAAGAAGGTAGCATCATCATGATGTGTCCTGTGCGTTCTGAAAAGTGGGTTAATAGTGGCACTATGCATAGTGTTTATGAAAAGCTCAGAAGCGAGTATGCTGAGCTGCTAAACTGGGCTAAGGGACGCAAAATTAGGGTTGTTGCCTGTTGTATTTTGACTCTAGGGCACCTTGAGTTTTCTGAGTTCCTGACCCAGACAAATGAAGATCAATTTCCTGAGCGTTATAAGCGTAAAAGACCAGAATTCGCCCCAAAATACTGTGATATTCCATTGCGTGTAGCACTATGCGAAGGATGCTTTAGGGGAAGCTCTAAAATTCAAATGGAAAAACATATTGGCGACGTAATTTGGGACTGGCTCAAGCTTCCAAGTGAAAAAAATGCAAAAATTGAGACGCTGCAAAAGTTTGGCCGATATCTTAATGAGACTCATCTAAAAGATATATTGGTTGATTTAACCTGATCTCACTGTAAATAATACATAACATGTTTAATTACAGCATCAATTCACGTGGAATTAACGAAGACTACACTTGGTTCCCATCAGATGTTTACAGTCGGCCAATAAACAAAATCGCCAAATCTGAAATGTCCGAATGCCTTGTCCTTGAGCGACGGGAATCCGGCTTGTGCAGTCTCTTGCTTGGTGGTTTTGTCTCCCCCACCCGTAAGGATAGAACCGGGACACCGATTCGTGATTCAATTCTTTTTGAAGGTCTGAAGGAAAATCAGGCTCGGGCCCTCGCGGTTTTGTTTTTCCTGCAATCAGATTCTATCAAAGAGATGCTTGAACGCGGTATCTCTCTTGATAAATCAGACAAAGGATGGAGGTTTGATAGCAAAATCATTGATGGAATTGCAGAAATGGCTTTTGAGCGGAAGGTCGCAAATCCGCAAGTTTCGGATGAATCATGGTGGAGAGCATTCCGATACTCAAATGCGAATCAAGAATCTATTGCCAGAAATATCAAATCTAATAATCTTCCTGATCAATCAGGATTTTTGATTGTATACTCAAAGTATCTTTCCAGTGAAGAAACATTGAACCAAATAGCTGAGACGGCAATTTGCATTTGTTCCAATGCGGTCGTTGATGAATTTCTTCTTTCTAAAAAAAAACATCACCCACAGCCCCTGACAATACCAGCAGTATCGGTCTCCCTGGTGGACCTTCCTGGAAGTTGGCTGCTGAAGCTGTTAGAGGTTTTCGTTCCGGATTGGAGCAGGTCGCAGAAAACGCAAAATTCTTGGCTGATAAAGCCCAGAAGCTTGGGAATAATTTTTTGGATAGCTATCCTGATTTTGACAGCAATCTTGCGTCCGACGGGGAAGCATTATCCAGAACCCCGCCCCGAAAAAAAAAAGCGCCGGCGGCAAAGGTCGTGGTAAGGGATAAGTTCACAGACGAGAAGGCTCCCACGAATGCAACGGGAAATCAAAGCGACGTTCCAAACAGCTCGCTACCGGGCAGTTCAAGTTCTCCAAAGAACTCAGGCAGCAAAAAATAGAACTACGCGGAATCTGGTTGGTGCTGCGGGCTGCGTATCTGAAAACGTTGTTAAGCCATGTGCTACAACAGTGGGGCAAGCCGCGCAAGCCGCTGCCTCTTCGCAAGTTGGTGCGTTGCTGGACACTTTTCTTGCCCATGCCATCAACACTCCGAACACGACAATCTACGACAAGTCGATTGATTCGGTTTACTTGAATGCAGGGACGGGCGGATCGCATTTGCACCATCTGTTGGACCGTCAGCATGATCTGGTCGGAGCATTTACCGCTGCACGGGAAGCATCATTGAACGATGGAGTAGCCCAAGAAGTCCTCGGAACTGCGACGCACCTCGCCAAGGATCTGTTCTCGAAAATGGGGTTGCCAGTGTTTTCGGTGGATGCCTCGGCATACCACTCCGGTTCGACATGGATCGAGCACACCCTCGGGATCAGCAAAGAGTGGCAGGCGGATTTCCTTCAAATCAATGGCTCGGAATTGTTCTGCGGTATGATCTCTGCGGCCTGTGTTGTGCTCGGTGTCAAGAAAGCCGATACCGCCATGCTCATCGAGATTGGAGCATCAAGCGGTCTGTCATCAATCGTCGCGGCCAATCCGATATCCATGGCGGCAGCCAGCATCGCCCTCGTCCTCGCCTGGCAACGACGAGGAACAATGAGCGGGGGGCGCGCCATGGAACGCGCCGCCGTCGGAGCAGGAGGCACTGGGGCGGCATTGCTCGCAGGCACCGCACTGGCCAGCTTCGCCTCCCTCGGAGCCGTTCCACTCGCCATCTCTTTCCTACTCACCCTCGTTGTCGGAATTGCCGCCCGCCAACTCATCGCCCGGCACGCTAGAACATTCCGGAACCCCAAACTCGCACTGGCACTATGGAATTCGCACCTCCGGCGCCTGCTTCCTTCTTTTTAATCCTACTAAATTAGTTACAGCCAACTGCGAAAACCACGCATCCAAGAAAAAGCCACAATCCATGAACACAGAAGCACTGCTCCAACAGACAATCCAACTCCTCGACCCCGCATTCCCCGAGCAAGCAAAAATATTGCGCTCGGAACTCGGGAAGCTTTCCGACACGCGCCCCAGGCTCGGTGTCCTCGGCGAATTCAAATCCGGCAAGAGCACACTCATAAATGCCCTATTTTTGCGCGACGAGGTTCTTTTCACCGATGCCTTGGAGGCAACCTGTGTGCCAACGGAAATTATCCACTCAGCTTCCAAGCGGTTGACCCTCGTTTCATTCCGCAAAGCAGCAGAAATTAGAAATGTTGAGGGGGAGGAAATCGTTATTCCGGGCGAAGGCGAAGGCACGCCAAGCATTGTCGAAAGCCCAGACACGCAGAAAATTCAGGCCGAGACGTCAGCCCCCACCCCCGAAGGGCGAGCCAACAAGGCGCTCAAAATGGCCCGGGCGACCCTTGAATGGCCCTGCGAGCCGCTCAAAGCGATATCGCTTTACGACACCCCCGGCTTGAACTCTCCGAACACCGCCGTCGTTAACTCAACCTTCCAGCTACTGTCCAAGCTCGATGCGGCGATCATCGTGTCGGCATCGGCTCAGCTAAGCGAACACGACCTGGAATTCCTCGGCTCGCAAGTGGCCAAAAACGGGATCATCAAGGTTATGGTCGTGATCAACCCGCGAGAGTCGCTGAATGAACTCGGAGAAAAGGATTGGAAAGAATCTGTCGAAGCCCAACTCAGGAACTTGGGAATCAGCGGAATGCCGGTCGAAGTCCTCAACGCAAAGGAAGCGCTCGCCCTGACGACGAAGAATGGGGTTGCGGAGGCTCTCACGACAGAGCGGCTTGCAAAGTTTGAAAAGACTCTGCTGCAATTCGCGACCACGGCCCCGGTCATCGGGCGCATGCTCAGACCCCTCAATATTCTGGATTACGAGGTTGGCAATGCGCTCCTCCGCATTCGTGTCGAGACCGAGATGGCCAACAAATCAGTTGAAGAGGCGGCGCGCATCCGCAAGGAAGCCCAGAACAAGCGAGATGCGGCATCCTACGATGCCGAGCGAACATATATCATCGCCGATGATAAAATTGATGCCCTTACTGAAAAAGCTGCTGCGTCTTTCGGGAGCCAAATGTCGCAGTTTGGAGGCGACTTTCGAAAAAGGTTTCCGATGCTCGGAAACAAAGAAGATATTCTCGAAGCAGAAAAGGTGATCAGGGCAGAGCTGCAGGGGAAATTGCTTGCTGCGAACAGCCAGTTTCAATTGAACATCGACAAGGAGCTAAAGTCTATTTTCAAAGACAAAGTTGCACCGCTCCTTGATCACCTAAAGAAAGGACTTTATGTGGACATCGAAGGGTTCTCGCTACCTGCCGAAGGAGATATCATTGACAACATGGATATGGAGACGGTGTTATTGGTCTTCATGTCAGCGCTTGGCCCTTACGGGCAAATTGCCGCTGCCGTTCTTGTTTTTTTGGATAATATTATTCCTGGACTTCTTGGTTCAATAGCCGGTCAATTCGTAAATTTATTGCGGATGCTATTTGGAGGGGAAAACATCAGTGCCAAAGTTCACAAAGCAGTTCAATCTGGCGCCGAAAAACTTGCAGAAGAGTTTCAGAAATCTCTGCGCAAAGCTGGCATTGAGCTCAAAGCACAGTTTCGTGCTGCTGTGGAAGACCAAATCAACCAGCTCGCGAGGCCGGTCACCGATGTTCCTGAAGCACATGATCCGGCCCGTATCGTGAAATTACAGGCAATGGAGAAGCAACTTCTCTCGACGCTGGAAAATGCAAGAAAGTTGAAAAGAGAAATTAGCAATGAACCGCAGTCCTAAAACTCACCCCGATTTCCGTTTATATGAATACCGCTTATTACACGCACTTCAAGGAAGCGCTGGTTGCACTCGGTCGCCGGATCGCCACCCAACCGGAATTGAGCAAATACGCGGGCCGCTTCGAAGAAACTGCCAGGAACATCACTGACGACCGGTTTCGCATCGCTCTTGTGGCTCAGTTCGGAGGGGGGAAATCAACAATTTTCAATACGCTTTGCGGAGGACAGGAATATGTTCCTACCGGAAGTGGGTTGCCTACCAGTGCCTGCATGGCAGAGGCTACCTATGTAGATGCGAGCGAAGACGAGCGATGCGAAATCGTGTGGAAATCGGAGGCGGAGGTTGTCGCCTCATTTATCAACGCCAAACTCCTCGAATCGGCGAGCAAGGTAATCCAAAGGAAAAAAAACAGCACAGCATTAAAAGGCATTACTGACTTGTTGGAAACCGCAGGGTGTATTCTGCAAGGGAAATCTCAAGGCCATCTGCTGCCGCCGGATTTTGAAGTGGATCTTTCCGACCCAGAGGTAGTTGAAGTGCTCAAAGAGGCGGTTGAAGATGAAGTCGAGGAGCATCGAGGAAATCCTTCTCGCTATTTCGGAGCCGTGGACCTCTTGAAGGTGGCGAGGCATTCACTCCAGCATATCGAAGCATATCGCACATTTCGCACAACTTCCGCGCTGCGCCTTCCAAAAGCTGCAAACTATTTGCGCTTTCCACATGGATGGGCTGATGCCTTGGTTCAAGAATTCACCGCAGAGCAAATACGGTTTCTTTTTGTCAAAAACGCTAGGTTTTTTGTTAACCGTGCCGAATTGAAGAAGTTGAACGCCACTTTGGTAGATTGCCCGGGACTCGGCGCAAGCGCCTTTGATACGGCGGTTGCGGACGAAGCAATTGCCAGTTCCAACGCTTTGGTTTTTCTTCTGGGAACAACCGGCAAAGCTATCAGCGCATCAGAGGTGAAATCGATTTCCAGATTTCTGAAACAGGAAAGAAGAAATCATATCTTCATCGGATACAACCTAAAATCTGTTTCAGTGTCCGAGCAGGATTTTCGCAAAATGATTTTACCGCACGACGTTTCGCTGCTTAACAAGGAAGGCCTTAATCTGAATTCGGATTCGATCATCTGCGTGCAAGTAAGGTTGGCCTACCGGGTAGCCCAGTTGTTGGCATTACGCGCGAACTCTCTCGGCGAGGAAGGCGAAGCGGACTTGATCGAAAAGGCGACAAAAATATTGGCTGATTGCCCGCAGGATCCTCAAGAAGCAGTCCTACTGTTACTAAAGAAGCACATCCGCACTGATTATGAAAAGTTTACCGGGAGAAAAGCCCCTGAAAACATTTTCGAGAGCGAAGACCTGTTGCTGGAAACGGCTCAATCATCCAATTGGGAAAAGCTGCTGATATCGGCTACGGATTTCATCTCGGCTCGGCGCGCCAACTCGATTCTAATTGAAGAGGGCACAAGGCGCTTCACACGAGGCCTCAAGGAATTCGAAACTTCCGCATTGGATAGCATGATCCAGGCTGCAGAACAAACAGCAGAACAGTCTGAGGCGGAAATAGGCAAGAGGGAACGCGAATTGGAGGTCTTCGAAGTAGGATACAAAGCGGCTCTGGACAAGTTAAGGCGCAACCTTGAATCACAAAATGAAGTGATGGCAGGCCATTTTGTTCAGTTTTTCCGCAACAAGCTAAGTAAGTCTGATTTGATCGAGGAAGTAAATGATCTTGTACATGAGACTTGGAATGACGGCGTAGATGAAGCCAACCAAATAGCCAAACAAGTCAAGGACACGGTGCTTTCACAAATCAAGGAGGCACAGCGGGAAGCTGCAATGCTAACGAAAGACCTATTCGTAAAAGATCCCGAGGTCCAGAATGCGGTCCGGCAGGCTGCACAGGAATTGGAGGACTGTTTTGGCGAGTCCCTGCAGCAATTCGGTAATGTTCGCGCATCTGGGGAAGTAGAAATCCAAGACCCAAAGGATGAAAGTATCCGAGTCGAAGCAAAAACTGTCACTAAACCCTGGTGGATATTTTGGGAAAGAACTTGGGTGGACATAGGGGCTTTTAAAAGCCAAAATAAGGCGATCGTTTCTGCATGGTTTTCTGATGAATTGCCGCGTATCGCGGCATCTTTTGCGAAGAAGCTTATAAAGTCGGTTTCTTCCAGTCGCGAAAAGTCTATAGAAAAACAGATTAAAGAAACACGCCAAAACTTGCAAGAAGCTGCGGATCAGGCTCGCGCAATACACACCGCCAATGGCGAAGAGCGTGAACGCAAAATCCGCGAAGCCAAACGCATAAAAAAGGAAATCATTTGGCCGCTGCTCGAAGAGATTTCAAAAAAAGAGGAGGAGATCCGTGAGTTCCTATGAAAAAGCCCAAGATTGCCATCGTCGGTGAATTCCAAACCGGCAAGTCCACGTTGGTCAACCTTCTCTTCGGCCGCGAGGTCGCGCAGATCGGAGGCGGATTGCCTTGCACCGCTCTGGCCACCCATTACCGGCTCGACCGAGAAGAATTGGTGATGATCGGTGAAACCCATCACAAGATAGGTGAGTGGATCAACTCAGGCGATATTTACCAAAACGAAACGGTTGTTAAAGTGGGCCTCAACCATCCGCTTCTTCTTTCATTTGACATAATCGACACCCCGGGTGTCGATGCAGCCGGTGAAGCCGGCGCCCAACACGAGGCCATCACTTTCGCTCAAATCGAAGCAACCGACGCCTTCATTCTTCTTCTCGACAAACTACCGGAGATCAGTTCCGAAACGGGGATGGGCCGACTGATTACCAAGCTGCGCGAATCGGGCAAGCCGACTTTCGGCTTCTTCAACTGCGGGCGCCTTGGTGACACCGAACATCCGAAATCTACGGCAATGGTGGATATTCTCGCTGCGACCAAAACACGCCTGAAAGAAGCGGGATTTCCTATTTCCATCATCCGCGACAACCTCAAAGGTGACTACAAAGGCTTTTCTGACGAATCCACCCGCTTTTCCACCATCCATCAAATTGAACGATTTCTTATGAACACTATCACCTCGAAAATCCAAGCGCTCGACCAACGCATGAGGCAAGCGGAAGTTCGATTGGATGAATATCTTGCATTACACTCTGCAGTTGTCCGTGAAATCCTTCCCCAGTGCGAACAACGATCTCGACAGATCGCCGAGGAAATTGCACGTGAGTTCAGAGACGGTATGATTTTTCAAGGTGGTTTTGCCCTTCGAAATCGAAAAACCGGTACATTTCTGACGATTGATTGGGATGGAAAAATGGTAGGAGGCAACCTGAATTCCGACAGACAAAAGGCCTACTTGGAGGACGCCAATGAAAAGAACGGAAAGCCGTGTCCTGAGTGCCAGGTCTTTCGCTTTGAACCTTACGCCCGCTTCGGAACAAACAGCGGGTATCTTGTTCGCGTCGGATCGGGCAAGGTGCTTGACTACGGAGACAATAAAGTGGAAGCAGGTCTTTGGACGCACCAATGGGAGCCAAATGACTATCCTCAGCATTCATGGTCTTTCGAGAGGAGTGGCGAGGATTTTTTACTATTGTGCGGGAAAAATAAGAGCCTGCTCTTAGAAAGTGCTTCCGCCAGAGAAGATCTCCACGGAGCATCCGTGATCCCTGCAAAAACAGCCGAACGCACTGCAGAGCCAACAACCAATCAGCTTTGGGAAATTGTCCCTGTGCAAACCTGGCCAACTCCTTTGACAATCCTTGATGCAAAGTATGGCGCAGGCCAATCGGTTAACGATGTGCGAATGGTGATCGTAAATAACATTCGAAACGAGTCAGTGCGAATGAAAGTGGGGAACGATGCGTTCGGGGATCCAAGCCCTGGAACTCTCAAATATCTGACGGTCACCTATTTAACTTCCAGTGGGCGATTCATCGCTGAGGCGACCGAGGGAGAATTAATTCAATTGCCGGACAAAAATCATCGGAGACTCTACTGATTATGACCAAACCCCGCATAGCCATCGTCGGTGAATTCCAAACCGGCAAGTCCACATTGGTCAACCTTCTCTTCGGTAGGACGGTTGCGCAGGTTGGAAGCGGATTGCCCTGCACAGCTTTGGCCACCCATTATCTGCTAGACAGAGAGGAATTGGTGACTATTGGTGGAACCCATCACAAGATTGGTGACTGGATCAACTCCGGAGATATCCACCAAAACGAAACGGTTGTGAAAGTGGGGCTCAACCATCCGCTTCTTCTGTCTTTTGACTTGATTGATACCCCCGGTGTCGATGCAGCCGGCGAAATCGGCGACCAGCACGAGGCCATCACCTTTGCGCAGATCGAAACCACCGACGCCTTCATACTTCTTCTCGACAAGCTGCCGGAGGTCAGTTCCGAAACTGGGATGAGCCGTCTGATCACTAAACTGCGGGACTCGGGCAAGCCGACGTTCGGTTTTTTCAACTGCGGGCGTCTCGGCGACACAGAGCACCCAAACTCTGCAGCTACAGGGGAAATTGCCGCCGCGATCAAAACCCGACTGAAAGAAGCAGGAATTCCGATTTCCATCATCCGCGACAACCTCAAAGGCGGCTATGAAGAATTTTCGGATGAATCTGCCCGCTTTTCCATCCTCCATCAAATTGAACGATTCCTTATGAGAACACTAGCCGACCGACTAAGCGACTTCAAAAAGGAGATGACAGAAAACAGGGATCTGCTCCAAAATCGTTATCGTGCTCTCAAGACGTCAATTGATCAGCAAGTGGCAAATCAAGACGCTCAGTTCAATCGAATCCAGAAGGCATTGCTTACTCTTATGGAGACTCGAAATCCAGGAAAGGATGTTCGAGTGTTTTTGAGTATGCTAAACTCCTCGGAGATCGACGGAGATGGAATCTGGCCCTGCCCTCATTGCGGCGAGATAAATGAGTGGAAAGAAACAGACCTCTATGAATGCCGAGACTGCAATAGAAAAGTTAGGGTTAAGTGTAAGTGTCCAGCCTGTAGAACCGAAATGAAATTCACAAGCTGGGGACCTACGAGTTGCGATAAATGCGGATTTTCATTTGATTCATGGATGAATTCTCAAATATCTAAAGGCACCTGATCATTATGAAACCTCGCATTGCCATCGTCGGTGAATTCCAGACCGGAAAATCCACGTTGGTCAACCTGCTCTTCGGCCGGAAGGTCGCACAGGTCGGAAGCGGACTGCCCTGCACCGCATTGGCCACCTATTATAGGCTCGACAGGGAGGAATTGGTGACTATCGGTGGAACCCATCACAAAATCGGGGACTGGATCAACTCCGGCGATATCCATCTAAACGAAACGGTTGTCGAGGTGGGCCTCAACCATCCGCTTCTTCTTTCTTTTGACTTGGTTGACACCCCGGGTGTCGATGCAGCCGGCGAAATCGGTGCCCGGCACGAGTGCATCACCTTTGCACAGATCGAGACCACCGACGCCTTCATTCTGCTTCTCGACAAACTGCCGGAAATCAATTCCGGAACGGGGATGGGCCGACTTATCACCAAGCTGCGCGACTCGGGCAAGCCAGCGTTCGGATTCTTCAATTGCGGTCGTCTCGGCGACACCGAACATCCGAAGTCGGCGGCAACGACAGAAATTGCTGATGCGATCAAAGTCCACTTGAGAGAAGCAGGGATTCCAATCTCCATCATCCGCGACAACCTTAAAGGCGGTTATGATGATTTTTCGGAAGAATCTGCTCGCTTTGCCATTCTCCATCAAATCGAACGATTCCTTATGAACACTATTTCAAAAATACTTCAGGGATTCCAAGCGGAGATTACCTCGATCCCTGGAAAACTGGAAGCCCTAACAAATCAGATCAACACCCTGCAAAACTCTCAGCAGCGGATGGAAATGGGAAGCTATCAATTTGATCCAGGCTATAAACAAGGGAAATGGGAACTAGGGCTTAATTCGGAATACGGTTACCGGAAACATGATAATCCAGTTAAGTTTCCAATTCCATTTTTAACTATTCCGAAAATCTTCTTATCGATAAGAAAGCTAGACCATAGTCGACACCATGAGGTGAGGTTCAATATCGAAGCAATTGATGTAAAGCAAGACGGCTTCACGCTCCGAATAACAACATGGGAGGATTCGGTAGTTTATGGCGCCGGTGTTTTCTGGCTTGCAATAGAAAATATTCCAGCAAGTTGGGTGCATATCGGTCCTGAATAGAAATTTACCCCCAAAGGCTCTCATTCCTCGTTAAAGGCCTCTGCAAGTTACAATTCGAACAGTCGCTTTAATTCACCATGACCACACACACTGAATTCGATTCCGAGACCAACCAAGCATTGCTAACCGTCTGTCTTTTTGCCGCATTTGCAGACGGGAATCTTGATGAGTCCGAGCGAGCGACGATCCGGCAGTTGGCAGAAGAATTTGGCAACAATGATAGCGGTGGGACGGACTCGCTCACACGCGAGATTCTGATGGGCAAGCGTAGCTGGGTAACCGTCATCGCTGCACTCCACGACCGCCAGGCCCGGTTGCTGGCTTACGAAATGGCCCGCAGCATCTGTGAGGCGGATGGGGCGAATACACCTACGGAAGATCAATTCCTCGATGAACTCCGCATCCGGCTGGAACTCACCGGCCCTGAAGTCGTCACTATTTCCGTAGCGGCGGATGCCGCCGCGCTCGCGACTGTACCAGCGGGATCTGGATCGCTGCCCTCAGTTTCCACCAACGAGGAAATGATCATGCGTGCCGCGATCATCAACGGGGCACTGGAAATCCTGCCGGGCACTCTCGCCACCATGGCGATTATCCCGCTTCAAGTGAAGCTGGTTTACGATATTGCAAAGTCACACGGAGTCGAACTTGGAACTGCGAACATCAAGGATTTCCTCGCCACACTCGGTGCAGGGCTCACTTCGCAGGTCGTAGAGGGCTTTGCCCGCAAGTTGCTCGGGGGAATCGGCAAATCACTTGGCGGCAGACTGGCCGGCGGCCTCGCGAGCCAGGCGGCGGGCTCCGCGATGTCCTTTGCCTCGACCTACGCCATCGGTCATGTTGCGGACAGGTATTACGCCAGCGGCCAAAATTTGGATATGGCCGAGATCCAAACACTCATGAGCGAACTCACACAGAGGGCAAAAGACCTCTACTCCTCAAAACTCCCTGAAATCCAGGAATCGGCGAAGAATCTGAATCCCGCCGCGCTCCTCGAGCTGGTAAAAGGAAAATCTTCCGCATTATGAAACTCCCATCAAAATCAACAAGTGGCACCCAAAAACATGAAGACAACTAAAACATCGGAATTCAACACCCTCGTATGGGAAGACAACTTCGACGGTCCGACTCTTGACTACACAAAGTGGGAATCCGAGGTGAATGCCTTCGGAGGCGGAAACGATGAACTTCAACTTTACACGGATTATCCAAAGAATGTGCGGGTTGAAAACGGATGCCTCGTGCTCGAAGCACATCGGGAGACGGTAGCTATTTCTGGAACGATTCGGGAAATCAGCTCTGGACGCGTCAGGTCAAAACATCGGGGAGATTGGAAATACGGACTTATCGAGATCTGCGCGAAGATTCCTTTCGGACGCGGCATCTGGCCGGCGATCTGGATGCTTCCGACCGACGAGGTCTATGGCATTTGGGCAGCGAGTGGAGAAATCGATATCATGGAGGCATTCGGACGCGAACCTGGCCAAATACTTGGAACCCTGCATTACGGCGACCGATGGCCGAAGAACGCCTCCAACGGTCCGAAGCACTTCACCCTGTCCGGTGGCAAGCGCTTTTGCGATGACTTCCATGTTTTTGCTCTCGAATGGTCGTCAACCGTCATGAAATGGTTCGTGGATGGCGAGTGCTTTCGCGAGTCTCCAGCCAGTGAATGGTTCTCCTCCGCAGCACCATCTCCCGCACCATTCGATCAGAGATTTCACCTGATCTTCAACATTGCCGTCGGAGGCAGGCCCGTCGATCCGCCGGATGAAACCACCGCGTTCCCTGCCCGCATGGAAATCGATTGGGTGCGGGTCTATCAGTAATCGCTATGGAACATGAAACCGTAATCGATTGCGACTCGTTCGCATCCCCGGAGCTTTTTGCTCGCAAATGGAATATTGGCTATCCGTGGAGCGAGTTTCCAAATGAACACAATGGGACTGCGAGGATGGTTGATGACTGTGTCAGAATAGCGCAGGGTGAACTGACATTGGTGGCAAAATGGCTTGGTTGGGAGGAAGGAAAAAGCGGACATGATCCGTATCTGCCGATCCGATACCACTCTGGAGCAGTCCATGCCAAATCAAAGTTCTGCATCAATACGGATTGGCCGAAATGGGAAATCAATGGCGAGTTCCAAGCGCCTACAGCGCGTGGGACTTGGCCGGCATTTTGGCTGACGGGAATTGATAACAACTGGCCTCCCGAAATTGACATTCTGGAATTCAAGGGAAGTGCTGTAAACTGCCAAAACACGTTCTATCCAGAAGATAAAGATCACCCTAAACACTTTGATAATGTGGTGGATCGTCCGGGCGACTGGCATAAATACCGTGTCTGGATCGAACTGAAATCCCACAATACGGTGGAAATGAATTACTACATAGACGGTGATTGGAAAGGTTGCCATCAGGCGCCGGAGAATATGCAGGACTTGCCGATGTACCTGATCATCAATTTGCAAATGGAAGGATCCTCCAATGAGCCTGGACCACACGGTGAGACGATCTTCAAGGCGCGTAACGTCTATGTTGGTAGGAGTGCATGAAGACTCTGCATTCCCAATTAGGTATTTACACAATTGGAGATCCGAGTAATCCCACTCGACTAGCGATTGTCCCTGTCGAAACTACGCAAATAGATGATGAACAATATTGGACCGTCAAGATGCCGGTTAAAGTATTGTACCCGCACCCGAGAGACAGTTGGATCAGTAAGGGCTGGCTGACTCCTGAAGGCTTCGCCGGGGAGTTCTACGAAAATGGAAAACTAGCAGGCCTTCACGAGATGAAATATTCCAACGAAGGCTTGACTGGGAAATGGAAAAACTCAACTGCCGGCACATCAGGCGATATCACCTGGTCGAAATTATGCAGGGAAAGCCTCGCAATCCCGGACTCGTTTAGAACCTGCACCAACAGTCATGGTTTTAGTCGGGGAAAGGTTATCATTCTTTCGGAATTTGTTGCAAAAACAGCCGAGAGAGACGGGAACCTCTGGCATGACTTTGAAATTTCCGCTTGGCTGTTTGCCAAGGGGTTTCCAATTGCAGAACCCCTATGTTTGGTTCCTTATGACGGTGAAGTATTCTATCTTGAAAGGCGTTACGAAAGTAGCAGAGCCTGTTTGCTTCGTGCGGCCACTGATGAATATGAATTCTGCAAGCTTGAGAAGTGTTGATTTGATCTGCTCTACCGCCTTATTGTGACAGGGAATGTCGGAGGGGATTTTAAGTTAGTTAATGTCCTGTTCGACCCATCCGGCGACCGGTTCATCCTGACAGACTTTATGCCAAAGGTCCAATCAGGCGAGTCCATTGTAAACGTCACGTAGCGGACCGCCTACCGCGCGTTTCGTAGATGTCGTAGCCTTGGGCTATGACATCTACGACAGATACGACACTGGAGATCCTGAAGCAAGATCGGAAGGGGCGGGTTCGGACGCCGAGAGCGAAGCAGGAAGCGATCCTGGCCGAAGGACACGGAAGGCAAGAAGAAGCTGCGGTTGCGACCGGAGGCGCTGGCGATGTTGACCGACGGGGTCGAACTGCGCGGAGGGAAGTTGCTGCCGTGGTATGAAAGGGAAGAAAAAGACGAGAAAAGCTAATGTTTAGGCACGCATCCTGCTGTGCTAATATTGCGTGGAAAACCTGAGCAAAAAGCAGCTTTTGGAAGAGAATAAGATGCTTCGTCTGGAGGTGGCCCGCCTGAATCACGAGATGACTTTGATGCGGCAAAAAATGGATCTTCTCATCCGGCGGATGTTTGGCAGGTCGAGCGAGAAGATGGATGCGAGCCAGCTCGACTTGTTTTTGCTCAGTATCGGCGACGAGTCGGGAAAAGGTGAGGCCTCCTCGCTGCAGGAGGCGGACCCGGCGAAGACCACGAAGGTCCGGAGCAGCGAACCCCGGCGCGAACGCTGGCCCTCTGATCTTCCGGTTGTAGAGGAAATCATAGAACCTGCGGAAGTCGTGGCGGCCCCGGAGGACTGGCGCTTTATCGGAGCGGAAGTCAGCGAGCAACTGGATTACGAGCCGGCGAAGTTCCTGCGCAGGCGATTGGTTCGGCGCAAGTATGTTCACCGCCTGGACCGGGATGTCGCCCCTGTGATGGCCCCGATGCCCGAGGTTCTTTTGGAGCGCTGCATCGCGGCACCCGGACTTTTGGCCGCGATCATCGTGGGAAAATACTGCGACCACCTGCCCCTTTACCGTCAGGAATCCATTTTTGAAAACCGCAACGGGGTTTACCTGCCGAGGGCGAGCATGTCCCGATGGATGGGGCTCGCGGCCGACTGGCTCAAGCCCATTTACGAAATCATCCGCACGGGGGTGATGGGCGGTGGATATGTGCAGGTGGATGAAACCCCGGTTCGATACCTGGCTCCTGGTCACGGGCAAACCAAACTCGGATACCTCTGGACGGCGCTCTCGCCCGGTCGCGATGCGTTCTACCATTGGGAAACGAGCCGGGGAGCGCATTGCTTGAAGAACGTCATTCCTGCCGACTTCCGGGGCAAGATCCAGTGCGATGCCTACGCCGCTTATCCGAGCTTCACCAAAGACAAGGATCTGATCGAACTGGTCGCCTGCTGGGCGCACGCCCGACGCAACTTCTACGAGGCCCGCGAACATGTGCCCCAGCGGGCCAAATGGATCCTGCGCCAGATCGGGAAGCTCTACGCTGTCGAGGCGAGCCTGCGGGAGATCGGGGCCGGTCCGAACCTCCGGTCCGCAATACGCGCCAGCCACAGCGCTCCGATTTATCGGCGCATCCACCGCGCTCTGGTTGCGTTCAAAAAGTCCGGCCACCACCTGCCGCGCAGTTCCTTCGGAAAAGCCATCGACTACGCCCTCTCCAACTGGAGCCTCCTGGGAGTTTACCTCCAGGACGGATGCGTGGAAATCGACAACAACTTGGTGGAAAATGCCATTCGCCCCACAGCACTGGGCAAGAAAAACTGGCTCTTCTTTGGCGATGCCGACTCGGGCGAACGCAGTGCCATCCTCTACACCATTATCGAATGCTGCCGACGCCGGGGTATCAATCCCTTCGATTACCTCCGCGATGTGCTCACCCGACTGCCCTCCGCCACCAACTGGACCGTCTCCGAACTCACCCCGGAAAACTGGCAGAAGAACCTCGCCCCTTCCCGCCTCGCGGCCTGATCATCATATCCGTCGTAGCGGGGCGCTATGACATCTACGATCCAGAAGCCCAGGGCAATGCGGTCCGCTGTATGACGCTTACAGTCCATTCAGTCCATTCCAACATTTCCTTCGCTTGTTTCCTTTCAGGATGGCATGAAAAGCGACGCGCTGTTCGATAGCCCCGAGATGCTTTCTTTCCGTTGCAGACTTTGCCACTTGCTTCACTACGGAAACAACCCTGATTTTTCTCTCCAGCAACCGGACAAAGTTCTGGAAGAGGCCATTCGAGGATTTCTCAAAATGATGCCAATCGGACTTTGCACGAAATTCTGTGGAAAACCTGAGGAGTTCTTAGTTATCCGGAATAGGACTCTGGCCCGCTTGAATATCTAACGCAAAAGCTACTACACTTAAAATGATTCAATCCTTAACCCGTTCGGCTGCAACCTCGGCAGCAAATTTTGTGTTCAGTAAATTCTGTCCGGACCGCGATTATGAACCGGTGGCCGGATCAATTGATCTTACCACGACCACCGAAGATGGTCTGCAGTTCGCTGCATGGGGACTTTCGAAAGGCGCTGATTGCAGGGGAACGCTGATTTTTCTTCACGGAATCGGAAACCACTCGGGGAAGCGGGAGTATCGCGACTGGTTGTTGCCTTTCTGCACGAAGTATGACTTGGCACTTGTTGGAATGGATCTCAGGCACCATGGCAAGACTGGAGATGCGCCGCCTACTTTCGGCGCGATGGAGGCATTGGATCTTGCGGCGCTCATCAACAAGGCGGAGGAATCGGGATTCCCGCCGCCGTTTATTGTTTATGGCCAGTCCTATGGCGGGATGGTGGCTCAACGAGCGGCCATGGATAATGACAAGATCGCCGGAGTGATTTGTGAAAATCCACCTGCATGGCCTTGGGATGCCATTGCCGTAACAGTCCACCCGGCTACTCGCATTCTTGAAAATAATGGTCCGATCTTCGATGCGATCCGACAGAACGCACTGGCTGTTGGGCACTTGATCAATGTCGCCTACGGACGGGATGTTCTCTCTGAGGGCGACATCCGGCGATTTCCAGCCAGTCCTGCCCATCATCCGTTTTTCCTTTACGGTGTGGGGGATCTGGAACACCACAATCCGGCACACATACGCCAGACATGGGAGCATCTTTATCCCGAAGAGAGAGCAGTGTTCGACAGAGGTCCAAAGGACTACCCCCAACAGAGCAAATGGTTCCGGACTTTCCCGGGAGTCCGCCACTGCGAAATCCTGGTGAAGCCGGATTCAGCAGAAAAGTGGCGGGCTGATGTAGATGCCTTCATCGAGCAGGTTCTGGAACGGAAAGGTCCCTCGCAATAAAGCTGGGACCGCTGAAGGGGGCGTGGATCTGTCAAAACTTTTCTGGAAGCCAACCCCGATTTACACATTCACGGAAACACCACCACGGCTCGTTCTCTGCTTTGTAATTCCAGAAGAACCAGCCAGCGGTGGTGGCATAGGCTTGAAGTTGAGCCTGGGCGAATGCGTGCTGGAGCGTATCAATTTCCGGTATTGGGTCGGTCTGAGAAAAATAATGGCCGTGCGGACCGGTCCACGGCAACCGCAAAGACCATTCGCCAACGATCACAGGAGCCGCTTGCAAATGATGAGCGATCTCCTGGAATGTTCGGTCGGGCTGTTGAAGGTGCTCATCAATGGAACGATTTGAATGCCAGTCTCCGAAGCATTGGTAAATGTGAAGATCCGTTATGACATTCTGGAACTCCAGAGGAGGGAGTTTGCCATGGAGTTCACCCAGTCTTGATTCTGGAAAAACGGTGATGAGCACGGCAACCCGGTCAGCAGTCATGTGCCGACGCACGCGTTCATAACCTCGGCGGAAAAAATCGAGAAGAGTTTCCGCCGGGATGGAGGGGCTGGGTTCGTTCACAAGCGAAATTCCGCAGACACATTCGCGATCCGAATATCGCTCTGCCACTTCTTCGACAAAATTGAGCGAATCAGAAAAGAACTGCAAGTTTTCCGGCCATTTAAAGTAATTTCTTCGACCGGTATGATGTTCGTTCGATTGGTGCCCCGGCAGTGCATGCAAATCGATCAGCACCCGAAGATGGCATTCCTCGCACCACTGGATCGCCCTATCAAGGATGTCCGGGGAGGCGACAAAAGGCGGATCGGACCGCAGGGTCCAATAACCGATGGGAATCCTCACCGCATTGATGCCCCGTTCCGCCAGCCATTCGAAATCCTCTTTGGCAATGTAGTTCTCCCTGTGGCTTCTCATTTTCTGTTCAGCCGAAGACCCCCAATGCTCGCAAAGGCCAAACTCATCCTCCGCATTGGAACCAGAAAACAGACTCCGATACTGCCACTTTTCCAAAACAAACCACCCGCCCATGTTGACCCCCTTGAGAAAAGGCAAGGAACTTGATTCTTGGCTTGGTAATCTCAATTGAAAGTCAGGCTCCTACTCCTCTCAACCTCGCGGCTTGAACATGGCCGCGTCAATGATTGACCACAAATGGATGAGCCATCCGAGCAGGAAGAACCAGAGCACCCCGGCGAGGCAGAACTGGACGACCGCCATCAGCAAGCGGCCCTGGACGAGTTGGCCCAGGCCCGGGATGAAAAAACTACATACGGCGGCGATGACGTTTCCTGTAGAACCTTGACCGCTCATAACTGGTGAAAAATACGACACCGGCACCGATTGGCAATCGCAAATTGCTCCATGAACGCCATGCGACGCGATTCAAACTGGCCGAAATCGGCCTTTCTCGACATCATCTATATATGGGATTCGGCGAGGATGTTCTCGATCAGAGTAAAGCACCCCAGAGCAAGCTCCCAGGCAGTTAAGAATTTGATTTCACGACACGAAGAAAAGGCGAAGTATGTTTCGGGGTATCAGACCCAATGGGAATCAATTGAGGTTGGCATATCTTCCAATTCGGTTCACACATATGAAATTGATTTCTGCTTCATGAAAGGCCTCAAAAATAGTCAGGATGCCGAAGACGCCAATTCCCTCTCTACCCTTGAATATATTGCTGGCGGTGCACTCTTGCTTGGGGTTCTTGGCTTTGTTTACGCTATTGTCAAAACGGCCGATATTTGCGTGACCGTCACCAAATGGCGTGATGCCTGCAGGAAGAGATCGGAGAGACCATGAAAAGCATTCACTTCCCTGCAAAAAAAAGCCCACCAGCCGCCGAGCTGCCGGTCGATATTGCCGATTTTCTTCGCAACGCCGGTGCGGCGATGTGCTGCCATCCCGCGCTTGAGGGAGCGGGGCTGAGCAGCCTCTGCGCGTATCTGGGCGCAACCAAGCAGCTTGCAGAAGGCGAATCGGGGCTCGGCCGACTCATGGCGGGAGCCTATGCGGATATGGCGATCAGCCCGTCATTCATGCTGACCGGATCGGCAGTTCCGTTCTGCCTTTCTGCTGAGCCGAAGGGGGGGCACTACTTCCTGCATGTGCCGCATGTAGCCGACTCGACCACGCCTGTTCTGCTGCTGCTGCATGGATACGGAGGGAACCTCCTCTATTTTCCCTGGGCCGTTTGGAAAGCTGTTCCGGAGTGCATCCTGATTGCTCCATCGTGGCAGATTAACTGGTCGGAAGGGTCTTTTGCACGCCGCCGGAGTTACGTGGAAGCAGCGCTGGCTCATGCCGCCGACAAAATGGGGATGCGTTTACAGAAGCCCTGGCTGGTCCCGTTGTCTCAGGGTGGCCCGGTGGCGTTTGAACTGGCCGCCAAGTCGCCAAAGAAATACTCCGGGGTGCTCGGAATCAGCACATTTGGGGATCCCGAGGGTCTCAATCTTCGGGATTTTCCCGTCCGCTTGCTTCATGGAGATGCTGACGGAAGAATTCCCTTCAAATTCGCTCAACAGGCCATTCGATTGATCAAGCAGGCGGGCGGTAACGCGAAAATCACCGTGGTTCCGGGTGCAGATCATTTTCTTCTCCTTTCCCACCGCAAGCACGTCGAGAAATTTCTGAGAGAAAACATCGATGCCTGACGAAACGCTTGAGTGAAGGCAACCCCAACGATCCTCGAAAAGCTGAGTGCCCCGCTTGCACGGGTGGGAGAGGGATTGGCGGCCGGGGCCGCATTGGTCGCTCAGGCAGTTCCCCTCGTCACGCGGTTCGGGGCGGAGCAGATGGTAAATTTTGCATTTTATCCTCAACGCAGCGAGGACCCGCAGCAATGGGAGTGGTTCCCGCAGAAGCGTGAGTCGTTTCAGGTAGCGGCTGAGGACGGGACGATATTGCACGGGTATTTCCTTCCGTCGAAGGCCAAGAATGGGACCGTCGTCATCCTCCACGGCCACATGAGTTGTGCTGACCACATGGCATGGTATGCGCAGCAGGTAGTGAAGGCTGGGCTCAATGCCGTTGTCTATGATGCGAGGGCGCACGGAAAAAGTGATGGGGATTTCTGTGGTTTCGGACTGATGGAATCCGGGGACGCGAAGATGATTGCCAAGTATCTCGCCAAAAAGCACACGGGGCCGATCACCCTCTGGGGAATTTCCATGGGCGCGGCCGTCGGGGCGCAGGCCCTCGCGGGGGACACCCCATTTTCCAGCGGTGTGCTTTTCTCCCCGTTCTCCAACTTGGATGCCATGATTTCTGCAACCCTTCAAGCGAGAGGGATCTGGTGGGTTCCAGGCATGGCCGACGATTTGCGGAAACGAGTTCGCGAAGTGATCGGAGTTGATGCGTCAGAGGTCAGTCCGGAAAAAGCTGCGGCGAAGATTCGGGTTCCCGTGTTGATCGTTCACGGGACCAAGGACGAACAAATCCCCGTGGCCCAGGGACGTGTGGTTTTCGATGCCGTCGCTGACAAACGGAAGGAATTCTTCGAATTGCAGGAGGCCGGCCACGACGACTTGATCGATTTCAAGAAGGCATGGGGCAAGAAGACGCTCCGGCGCACTCTCGATTTTCTGCGGCAGACCGGGTAACATCCACAATCCGGAATCAAATATTCACAAGAATTCCGGGGGGGGTAGGACAGTCTTTGTCTTTTCCGCCATGATAGAAATGCAGCGAAACACAGGAAAATATGAACAAGAACAGAGGGTTCGATAACGCGCAGGCACGCTGGCCTTGGACGAATCCACACAAATATTGCAGTTGTGGAGTGCAGTCCCTCCACCACGCGATGTTGCTCCTTGGACTGCAGTCCGACCTCGGGGAGTTGCTGGGAAAAGCCGGTATGCTGAACAACGTCAAACATGGGCATGAGCTTCCTTTGCTTATGTCCCTGGCCCGATCCTTTGGCTCACGGGCCGAAAATCTCACGACTTCAAAGCTGCGCTCGCTTCTGCGAGCAATTGAACGTTCGCTCAAAATGGGAAGCCCCGTGATCCTAGGTAGCGATGCGAAAATACATTGGCTGACTCTTGCTGGATTTGACGGGGACGGAGGTTATGTCTGGATCGATTCAGCCGATGAACCGCTCTCTGGCTCGTGGGATTGGGATGAAATCGAGGAGTGGCTCGAAACCGCTGGCGGCGAAGTCGAGGCCATTGCGATCCATCCCGGCAGAGGGCACGATGGCCGTCGGTCTATGGTCCCCCATATAGACGCTATCTATGAACTGCTTGGCAGCGACGAAGCTCTTGCAGGGGAGTGGGGCGTTTACCTTGACGATCTGGACACTGTCTTCAATTTCGAGAAAGCACGGGGATCAACAATGGAGGCGGAGGCATTTTTTGAATCAAACGAGGAGCCGATCGTCCAGCCTGTGCTGTGGATGGACGATGATCTGGAGGAGAATGTCGTTCGAGAGGTTTACGCGAACTACCGCACAGTGGCGAATTTTCATAGCCTTTCGCTCCCAACCTGCTTCGAGGCACATGCAGTTGCCCAGATGGCGCTGATCCTTCGGGACAGCGTGTCGTAAAATCATGAAAAATTCCCTTCAACAAATGCGAATGATCGCCACCGGAGCGCTGGTTACAAGCGTGGTCCTGATGGTTGTCTGCCGGCTGTTCGAGTTCTCGCTGCCCTGGCTGGCCTGGCCTCGTGCGTTCTTCGAGGCGGCAACGGTGGGCGCGATGGCGGACTGGTTTGCCGTCGTTGCCCTGTTTCGGCAGCCGATGGGCCTCCCGATCCCGCACACGGCGATCCTGCCGAACAACAAAGGCCGGGTGGCCGAATCCCTCGCGACTTTCCTTGAGACGAGCTTTCTTACCGAGGCGAAGCTTGGACCGAAGTTCCGTGGGATTGATTACGCGGGATTTGCCTCGCGATGGTTGGGCGAACACGCCGCGATGCTTGCGGCCAAGGCGTCGCGATTTGCTCCAAATATTGTCAGTGGGTTTTCCGATGCTGAGATGTCGGCTTTACTCGGAGACCGGGCGCGGGCATTGATCCGCAAGGCGGATGTCGGGCCGATGGTCGGCGAGGGCCTGGAAGTCATTGTCCAGAATGGCCGGGACCGCGAGATTTTCGCCTCTGTGCTGAAGTCTGCCCGGAAGCTTATCGAGGACCACCGGGGAACGATTCAGTCAAAAATCAGCAAGGAAATCCCACTTTCGGGAGAGATGCTCAGTTCCCTGCCGTTCGGAAAAGAACTTGTCGGACCGTTCCTTGATCAAGTGCGTGACGGAATCGCATCCGCTGTGGCGGGAAAAACCATTGAGAAAGTGCAGGCCGCCCTCGATGAAGCCAGCGGCGAAGCCGACAATCCTCTCTGGCGCTCATTTGACGAACGCCTGCGCAAGCTGATCGCCGACCTGAAATCCTCACCCGAGATGGCCGGAAAAATCCGAACGATGCAGGAATCACTGACCGGCAGCCAGATCGTCGGCGATTTCGCCGCCAAGACATGGCAGGAAACAAAAGCGTTCATCCTCCGGGACTGCGCGGCAGAGGATTCCACCGTCCGCCGGAAGTTCGAGGAAGCCATCCTGTCCGCCTCCCGGCAACTGACTGACAACGTCACCGCCCGAACCGAAATCAACGCGTTTCTTGGCGAGCAGGTTCTTGCGAGCATCCTCGCCGCCAGACCGCATGCCCGCGAACTTGTCATTTCGACGATCAATGCCTGGGATGCGAAGGAAATGGCCGACAGATTGGAAGGCACCGTCGGACGCGACCTGCAATTCATCCGGCTCAACGGCACCATCGTCGGCGGCCTCATGGGCGTTGTGATCTACGGGGTCTTCTGGGCTTTCGGAAAATAGCGAACGGCAGACTTTTTCTCGATATGAAAGCCTTACTCAAAAACGTGCTTATGGGGCTCGGCATCGCGGTTGTTGGAATTATTGCCGTTCCAATGGTCATCTTGATCGTCATCTGCAAAGAACTGGGACCCACAGACAAAAATGAAAAATAATGCCTCTTCGACGTTTTGAATGGGTTCAAACATGAACAACGTTGAGTTGAAGCCCGCCCGCTTTGAGGTAGGCGGCGATGCGGAAGTAATGGAAGTTACGGAAGCCACGAGCCATGCGCTTTGCGATC
>Ga0247843_1002964_pt1 | contig 29095 bp, 29 predicted proteins | sample LaCruzMarch2017__FD_192420 | JGI IMG/M metagenome (GOLD analysis project Ga0247843, IMG submission 192420) | Freshwater microbial communities from meromictic Lake La Cruz, Castile-La Mancha, Spain - LaCruzMarch2017_8m | ecosystem: Environmental > Aquatic > Freshwater > Lake | place: Spain... | reverse complement strand
TCTCCAGCAGAACGCCCAGGCTTACGTCCCACGTCTCGACATGCGCGCCAGCGTGGCCGCCGACATCCGCTCCATCTTCAACTCTCAGGATCTCGCCTCCGCCCAAGCCCGCCTCAAAACTCTCGTGAATCTCTACTCCAAATCGGCCCCAAAGCTCTCCGCCTGGATGGAGGGAAATATCCCTCAAGGCCTCGCTGTCTTCTCCCTCCCGACCGCCCACCAGTGCCGCATGCGCACGAGCAACTCCATCGAACGCGTCAATCAGGAACTCAAACGCAGAACCCGCGTCGCCTCCCTCTTTCCAAACGAAGCCTCTCTTCTCCGACTCATCTCTGCCCTCCTCTGCGAAATCAGCGAAGAGTGGCTCACCGGAAAAATCTACCTCAACATGAAACCTGCTGACCTGCCCCCAAAATAATTCTCAACTTTTACAGAATAAAAATTGCGCCGCCCAGCATTAAGGGGCTTATGATCACCTTCAAAAAAATTGGCGCTCTTGAAGATTGCAATAACTGCACCTGTCAATTCGAGTAGGAATGCAGAAACCAAAGCGGTAAGGTAACCCTCTTGAATTTGAATTACATTCGTAACACCTAGAAGCGTCACAATAGCTGTTGCAGCGAATATGAGTAGGAATGTGTAGAATAAATGACTTTTCATTTTCTTTTAGACTAAAGTCGCTGCTTGTTCGGCCTAGATATCCAGTCTATTTCCTTGAGCCCTATATAATTCCATATCTGAAAATTGAATTTTAATCTTTTCAGGTGAAATCATGCACGGGGGAGGGTCTTTCGGATCCCATTTTTTGGGTTCAGAAATCACTTGCCTGAGGTTATCAAAGCCATTATTCTCCAGAAACTCGCGCATCTTCTGGCACCATCGAACCAAGTCAATAATCGCATTTCGATATTCATCAGAGACAATGTAATAGCTTCCAAGCACTCTCGGACGAGGAAACGAAATCTTTGCGTCAATTGAATTTATCGTCGCAATTAGACTGGGATCCATTACTTCAGTTGCTAAAATGTGTACAGATGCATATGTCTTTGGTTCAAGAATCTGATTGTGCCGTTCTAGCAGTCTTTCTGCGTGGTTCTTAAATTCTTTAATGTTTTGCGGAAAGTAGGTCCACCATGTCCGCTTAGGAATCACATTCGAGGCACTATCCATGTCCAAATTGTGAAGAATGGCTGTGAACGAATCATTTGAAAACAGTTCATCCAAAGTCGATGGCCAAGGGCCTGGCACGCAGGACTCACGAATGTCTGTCCAAAATGACACTACTCGAGATGTGAGAATTCTGACATCTTCATAAGCTCTAGCTTTTTGGGGAAGTAAGCGATGTTCGTCTTTCCTTTTTATGAGGTAGTCCACTATGAAAACGGTGGCGATAATTCCTGAAACCTCCGTAAACGCATTCAATCCGAAGTCGCGCAGGTCTCCATCCGCAAAACGCCATATTATAAAGCAGGTTATTGCCAAGACGGCTAATATTGCGGCAAGAATCCTGTGAGTCATTTGTTGAGTCGAACATCGAGGTGTGGCGCCGGATAAAGGGACCGCCTCTCCGCAAAAGGTTTAAGGGTCGCAGGCAATAGGGGCATTATGGCTCAGGGCGGGCAGGCAGTTTTAAACAAATTATTTTTATAAATATTTTAATTCGGGATAATAGCAATAAGCTCTGCGAGCTTTGCTGAAACTGTAGACATAGTGTTCTCTGCGGTGCTCAATCCCCTTCTCGAACCTAGCAAAGGACTGACATCGCGAAGTGCCTCGTATGTAGTGTTGTGAACTATAGGCACAAGCAAATCACGGGCTAAGAGTGCCGAAAGTTCCTTCTCGGCGATTCCTTCACCGCGGACACGATTCAGGAACGATGGTGTTACCAAGACAATCCCTACTCGAGACTTCGCCAATCCCTTATCGATTTCTCGCAACAAGTTTGAGCCGAGAAGCACATCTTTCTCACTGAACCATACTGAGACGCCTCGCGCTTCCAATAAATCGTGCAATTCCTTCGCGGCGCCTTCCCGGTCGTCCCAGGCGTGGCAGAGGAAAATGTCTCGGCGCTCTGGTGCTGGTGGGCGCGTCTCAGCACTTCGACGGATCGGTGTGAGCGCCTGAACCTCTGCAGGAGTATAGAAGATGTCAGAGCCTGCTGGCGACCAGCGAGGTTTTATACTTCCACTGGATCTACCTCCGCTTCCGTGGTCGCCCCCGTATGATGAGGAAAAGGGCGAGTATGAGTTGTAGCTGCTGTTGCCGCTTCGATATCGGCCGTATCGGCTACCGCATGCAGGGCAATTCGCCGCTGCGGCTGCTGACCGGTGGCCGTGTATTGGAGCTGTGCATCTAGCCATAATATTAAGTTATCGTTAAAGGTTGGATTTGTATTTCTGAGCTAACATCAATGTGTGGCTGGGTTTTAGCCGTTGCCACCACTGCCTTGTTCTGCCTCGTGTTTGGATTTCTCGATCACTTTGTCAATGATCTCTGAGGCTTCCCAGAAGCCCAATTGAAAGAATTCTCTGTCCATGCGAAGTCTGTAGTCAGATAGTGCCTCAAATACCAAACGCTCGGTCAGAGCAGGATCTTCAACACTGAAAATAGCTCTCGCTGAAAAAGGAAATAGAATTCCGGTCGCACTATTTATTTCCTTCACACGCTGTGTTACAGATCTAGTTGTCATGCCTATTTTCAACACATCGGGCTGTTCGCGTGTAGATAAAACATAAATCCAGCCACCCTCAAGAGGTTGATCCGATCCCCTCTGCAGAAACCGCTTTAGCAGGGTTCGTAAATCTATGTGCTCAAGATTTCTAAGCAGTAAACCACATTCCCGAGCATTATCTTCCTTCACCGCATTTCTCAATGAAGGAATCAATGTGACAACTCGTTTCATCTCATCTGTCGAAGGTCTGCCGAATAACTGATGAACACTATACCAGTCCCATTGATCCTGACGAATGCAACGATTCAGCATTCCTTTGAATTCACTTAATGCTTCTAACACAGTTTCGTCGTCAAGAGGGTCTCCCTCGAGAAGTCCTTTTACGGTTTCAACCGCAAAGTCGTATCGACCCTGCATCCGTGAAGATATTGGAGCCATGCCGAAACCATATTTCGCGATTTGTTTCATTTCTTTCGCAGAATGCCGATGTCCTCTCACACCTGCCCGAGAGCGAGGCTTCGACTGAAGTTTGAAGGTTGAATGGTCATGACGGATTTAAACTCGCGTCGGGGTAGGTGTTGAGAGCGACACCTAGTTAGCTCTTCTTTAGTATCTTTGCTATGATTGGTTCTGGAATATCGATTCTCTCATCGAAAAGCGGAACGAGAACCTTCTCGCAGAAACCGCAGTATCGCTTGTATCCGTTCTTCAGATCCTCCGCCAGCGTATCCATCTTTTGCTCAGAAAACCTGATGCAACTTTGAAGCATCGCACGATCAAATTCGCCTTTGGAAATCTGTTCTCGGAAGAATTCGATCATCCCCTTGTGATTGTCTAGATACTCTTGAAGCGCTGTCGTGTCACCTTGTGTAAGAAGTGAGCTCAGAGTGTGACTGACGATGCCGTGGACTAGGAGAAGCTCGCTTACCTCGTAGCGAACTCTGCGCAGCGCAGCCTTGAACTCATGATAAGTTATTGGCTTCTTTGAGATTTCGCCGAGAACTTGATCCCCGGAAGTTGGCTCCTCCATCTGAGGATTAATCACATAAAGGTAGGCTCCTAAGAGCCAGTCATTCCGCTCTCGCGGCTCAAGAGCATCGGTAATCGAAAGGAAATACTCCACCGTGTTGATTGGCGGGTTGCGGATGAAGTGACGGTGTGCCGGATGTAAAATTTCTTGATACGGAAATTGTGGAGCCAAGCTCAACTTGTGCAGAAGCCGTGGTCTACCTAAAAGCATGCGCTCAAAATCTTTTGATTCCCAAGTTCGGATTCGAAATCTTGGCTTTCGCGTTTCCTGATACTTCGCCAAATATTCCTTTGTTGGATTGGAGAGAAAGCCGGATGCGGCAATCAGAAGCGTATCAGGGCTTTCAGCCTCCGCCCAAGCCAGTGCACCTTGAAGCGCGGTCGGAGGAATGCCCTTCTTATAGTGCTTGCATTCTACAAACCATTTCTCGATAATATTAATGCTATCAATATCTTTTCGATAAAGTAATGCTTCGATATCCCGACCCTGATCTGCGGGACTTGCTTCCAAATCTGTCCCCTTCCGCCAAGAAATGTCGGAAAATCCAAGTTCACCCAGCAAATCATAGCAGAGCTCCTCAAACTGAGTGGATGAAATGTCGTCGGTGAAGTTCATGTTCTTGAGCTAACGCCAAACCTTAGGCACAGGCGCTGAAAATGATGCCGCGACGAAGCCAAAGAAGAGCGAATCTCCCACACCGTCCAAAACTGGTGGCGCAGCGCCTGTTACCTGCGGCGATTTGTTGAACATTTAGAATTTCTCGAGAATAAATTTCTCTACAAAACCAAGTATACCAGCGGAATCCTCAGGTGATATCTTTTCCCAATTTGCGTGCATAGCATAGTTTCTGAGCCTCGGCATAGTATCTAGCAATGTTTTCTGAGCGCCTTGCACCATACCTTTGCTTTTGAGTGTGTTTACAACATCGCTCATTGATTTATCAGTAATGTCAAGACCATTGGACTGGGCATACCGTTTTAACGCATCCTCAAGCGCAGCACATGCAAGGACCGCTGCGACATCTTTGTATCCTTCGTCTAAAGCATTTTTTGCCAACACAACGAAGTCTCCATATACCTCCCCTGAAATGGATGCTGAAAGTCGAAACAGATATCCCCCTAAATAGTCTTCTTTTGCCGCTCGAAAAACGCCTAGAGCTTTATCAAATTCATAATCATGCCCGTGAAAATCGTTCCAACACTTATGTAACTGCTCGTAGTGAGTTGATTCTCGACCAAAAACCTGCTCAAAAAGCGATGAAACACTAGTGAGCCACTGCGATGATGAGTCATTAGCAAGATACCTGCCGGAGTGCTCTGAATATTTCCACTTTAGGTTATTTAGAGCAGATTCAAGTTCTTCGAATCGTTGTTTGATTTTGTCGTCGATTGTCATATTATTTTGTCACACTCAATATTATATTATCATGTTGAAACAATAAAAAAACTACTTAAACGAATTCACGCCGTAGCCCGTTGAGTTTTCTGTAATGCTGTATACTGCTTACTACCATTTTCCGGGTTGTAAAGTTGATGTAAAGTGCAGGGACATACCGGAATTTTTAGAGGCGTGATCTTTTGGCTGCTACGCGCTCAATTTTCCCGAGATTCTGCGCCGCGAGGGCTCGCAGTTGCTCCTCGTATTTTTCGTAGGGGCCGAGGTGTGCTCGCATGAGGCTTTTCCAGAGTTTGCCGTGATTTGGAACCGAGAAGTGGAGCAGCTCGTGGACGATGACATAATCCCCGAGGGCACGGGGCATGGAAACGAGTTCGTCGTTGAAGCTGAGGGTTCCTGCTGTCGAGCAGGAGGCCCACTTGCGGCGCATTGGGCGGATGTAGATCGCGGTTGCTTTCACATCGAGCTTGGCGGCCCATTCGAGGATGCGGGCTCTGAATTTTTGACGGGCTGCTTCGTTCATCAAATCCGGTTGGCTTTTTCGAGCAAGGTGAAGAGTTCGTCCACGATTCGCGTGACGACATCGAGGTCGTCCAGTTCGCCATAGACGGCGAAGGTTACTTTTTTCCGGAGTTCCCGGAGGGCGGCCTCGCTGCGCTTCCAATCGGGATAGTCGACGAAAGCGGTTTTGATTTTCCGGCTGACCTCCTCGGCATTGCCGACCTTCGCATCGAGCAGCGTGCGGTAGATGAAAAAGGTGAGCCCGTCGAAACCCTTTGCGGCTTGTTCCTTCTTCCGGGCTTCGTTGCTCTCGACCTCCGTGAGGAGTTTCGCCAACGCATCGGTGGTCGTGGTCTGCCGCTGCTCGAAGCTTTCCTGCACGGCCTGGGCGCGTTCGGCCATGGCGATGAGAAATGGATCGTCGCTATTCTCCTCGGCGGTCTTCTCGATGCTCTTCACGAGGTTGATCACCTTGGTGCCATCGCCGCCGCGCTTTCTCTTGATGAGTTCGAGCGTATTGCCATCGATCTTCACCGGATCGAGAGGACCATCGCCCGTGTAGCCGCTCACATGTTCCTGCACGAGCGCATTGGTTTTGCGCTGGAAGTCGCGGTCCACCATCACGCGCTTCGTGTAGGCCTTGCGGACGATGTCGTAGATCGCGGTGAGCGTGAGGTAGTCGTCCATGAACGGACGCAGGAAGGCATCGGGCGAGATGATTTCGTAGAGCATCTCGATCTCCTTGTATTCCTTGAAAAATTCCTTCCGCCGCTCGGGATTTCGAAAATGTTCGACGAGGGTGTCGATGTCCTTGTCGTTGAAGTTTCGCTCGATGAGCCCGAGATAGCCCGGAGCCTTCGAGGTCATTTTGTTTTGGAAAAGAACCTTCAGAAGCTTGAGGTCTTTGACGATGGCGTTGATCTCGTCGCTGTCGAAGGCGAGCGCCTTTTCGAGCTTGTCGAAGATGCCGACGAAATCGAGGACGAAGCCGTGGGGCTTCACCATCTCCTGCGCTTCGTTCTCGTAGGGACGATTCACACGGGCGATGGCCTGGAGCAGCGTGTGGTCGCGCATCGGCTTGTCCAGATACATGGCATAGAGCACGGGCGCGTCGAATCCGGTGAGCAACTTTTCCGTGACAATGAGAATCTTCGGCTGCTGGTCGAGCTTGCAGAAGCTCTTGCGGATTTGCCGCTCCTTCTTCGGGTCGAGGTGGAATTCCTTGAGCAGCTCTGAGTCGTTGTTGTTGCCGGTGTAAACCACCTCGGAATACTCCGGCGGCAACACCTGATCGAGAGCGTGTTTGTAGAGGGCACAGGCCTCGCGATCCACGCCAACGAGGAACGCCTTGTAGCCGAGAGGTTCGACATTTTCCGTGTAGTGCCTCGCGACGAAGGCAGCGACCTGACGGATGCGATCCTTGCCCTTGAGGAAATTTTTGAGGTTCACCGCCCGTTCGAGGATTTTGTTGAGTTCCTCGATGTCGGCCACGCCCTCTGCCTCGGCGAGCGAGAGGAACTCTTTGTCGAGCGTCTCGTGCGGGACGAGCATTTCGTTTGGAGCGAGTTGATAGTAGAGCGGGAGTGTGGTGCCGTCCTCGATGCTGTGGGCGATGGAGTATTTGTGCAGGTAGCCCGCATCGTCCTCGCAGCCGAAGGTCTTGAAGGTGCCCTTGCCGTAAGCCGTCTTGTCAACCGGCGTGCCTGTGAACCCAATGAAGGTCGCGTTGGGCAGGCCAGCCATGAGATAATTGCCCAGATCGCCCGCTGTGGTCCTGTGGGCCTCGTCGATCAGGACATAGATGTTCTTCCGCAGATTCAGGTTCGCGGGCATGTCGCGGAACTTGTGGATCATCGTCACGATGATGCCCCGATAGTCGTCACGCAGGAGTTGGTTGAGGCGGGCGATGCTGCTGGCGTGCTCCAGATTGCCCAGTCCAAGCGCCGCGAGGTTTTTGAGCATCTGGTCTTCCAGTTCGTTGCGGTCGATCATGAGCAGGACGGTGGGCTTGTCCGCCTCGGGCTCTCGGAAGAGCCTCTCCGCCGCCTTGATCATGGTGAAGGTCTTGCCACTCCCCTGCGTGTGCCAGATGAGGCCGCGTGTGCGCTGGGGATCGAGGGCACGATGCACCGTTGCCTCCACCGCGCCGGTCTGGTGCTGGCGCAGGATGTATTTGTTCAGCTCCTCGTCCTTCTCGGCAAAAACGATGTAGTCCTTGAGGAAGGCCAACACCTGCGGAATCGCGCAGAAGCTCTTCACCTTGGCCTCCAGCTTGCCCACCTCCTCATGCTTCCAGTTGAAAATATTTCGCCGCACCGTGTTCCAGCTCACCCCGTAGGAAAAGCCGAGGGCGTCCGTCGCGGTGAAAACCTGTTGCGAGACGAACAGCTCGGGCGTCTCGCGGTGGTAACGCCGAATCTGGTCCACCCCCAGCGCGATCGCCTCGTCCTTGTTGGCGTTCTTGCACTCGATCACCAGCACGGGGATGCCATTGATGAGAAAAACCACATCCTCCCGCGTGCCGAAGTGGCCGTTGTGGAAAGCCCACTCCTCGGTGACCTCGTAAACATTGTTTGCCGGGTTCTCGTAATCGATCAGGATCAAGTCGCGCTCGCGCTTCTCCTCGTGGTCGAAAAATTTCCCCCTGTTGCGCAGGTGCTCGACGAATTCCCGGTTGCCGTAGATGTCAGTGTGGAGATGCCGGAACTGCCCGAGCAACGCGCCTTCCGCTTCGGCGTAGCGTGGATTGAATTCCCTCACTTTGGCGTCGAGCAGGTGGTCAAAGAAAAGCGAACGCCCCTTTGCCCGCTCGTCTGGTGGCAATGCCGGATCGAATCCACGCCGCCGCTCGGTTTCCTCGCGGGACACAATCGCCCAACCGATGGCCTCGGCGTAGGCGAGGATTCGGGCCTGGACGGTTTTGTGTTCTCCGGGGGTGGGCATCGTTCTCTAAAGTAGTCCCCACTGCTGCTGAGCTTCGCGGGTGTAGTAACCCAGACCACCACCTTTCGGGTAGTTGTTGTGATCAAATCTCGGAATCGCATCCGTCAACGGCGGCTTCTTAAACGGTATGTGAATCACGTGCGCCTTCTGATTGTCGATGCGTTGAGCAAGTGCCACCGGCCAGAGCAGACGGAGATCAGCTGGTGCAAGAATGCTGGTGTAGTCCGTGTATGCCGCGATGATCGGGATTTTGTAGGTATCAATTGCTTGAGCGATCTCGAAAGGCACCCAATCCGTGTCATTCTTTGTGGTCTCGCCGATGATCAGAACCATGTTCTTAGAGTTTCGCAGCCGCTCAAGAAGATGTGCCCTCAGAGTTGTTCGTTTGCTCGTGTCGCGGACAGCAGATGTCTTCTCGTGGCTATTGATCATCGCGAAGTCGTCGTCCGTCTTAGCCGACCAAGCTTTCAGGAGATTGTAATAGTCGATGTCGGACTTGCCCGGTTGATTGGTGCCGTCCGCGTGGAATGCGATGTATGTTCCGTTTCGGTATGCCATGGCTATTCTTCCCAGTGTTTTTTGACGTCTCGCAGATCGAGTTCCTCGAAGCGATCAGGGTGAAAAATGATGCGGATAACCTCAGTAATCCTGTTGGCTTTCGTCTCCGTGATCGCGGAGAGGATGAGCAAGTTGAGCAAATCACGGGATGGGAGCCCAATACCCGAAAGGCCGCTCCCGATGAGCGGCACATTCAGGGGATGGCCACCTGCTTCAATCCGTGCTCGCTGCCACAAGCCGTGCATCGCTACCCACATTTTCGTGACATCCGACCTTGCTTTGCATGTGGCCTCATCGGTCACGGCTATGGCAACGACGATATACTTGTCGCCATCGACATTGATTAGGGCAGTCGTCCCAATCGGGAATTTCTTCCTTTTACCGATGATTTTTTGCGTCTCCTCGGATGCGACATCCTTCAGCTCGTCTTTGAGCTGCTTGTCGAAGTCCTTCGCACCACCTCCGAAACATCTTTTCAAGAAAAGGCCATGGACCGAGGTTTCCGAGACAGGGGTCCCCATCTCACTTTCGAAGAATTCAGTGACACCGATGCCACGCAGTCCACTCTGAGCGAACAAATCGCCGAACAACACTTCGATTCTTGTGTTCGTGGTCGCGACCTTGATCACGATACTGGATGGCTTCCAGAATCGATTGATACCAAATCCGATGCTGACCAAGATTATGATCGTGAGGGCATAGCCTCCCTCGATTTTGACCCCCGGCAGGAAATGGGTAACTCCCTCGGTCAATGTCCATAAAACGCTGAAAGCAGCGAATGCGTAGGTTAGACTCCGCCATGGGTGGCGGCGTAGTCCGCACCATGCATCATAGCATTTGGTTTTCTTCGTGGGTGTCATTGTGTTGGCAATCCTTTCCAAAAGCTTCCGGACGAATAGATTGAACCATTCGGATGGGGACGACGGGAGAATGGCGGGCTGGGCGGCTTCAGAAAAGACGACGCCCGCGGGTCCTCGGCAAAACGTCGGAAACCATTTTGGAGCAATGAGTCTGTGGCAGCCGGAATTGAATCAAATGCGATTTGATCAAAGACCCCGCTCGTGTCGCTCACGAAATGGACAATTGCTCCGCTTTCTAGAGCTTCGATGAGGGCCCAGTTTTGCTGAAGCATATCGACGACTTTGAACCAGTAGTCCCGAGACTCAAGTTCGACTGTGTCACTCATGCTTTCGCCTCCAAGGATTCGTAAAGTTTACGGCCAATTGCACGGAGTCCGATAATGAGTTCGTGAATCTCGTTCTTTGTGATCGAAATCCTTCGTCCGATCACGGAATCATCTGCGCCAGCTGCCTTTTGATAGGACTCATCTACGACACCCATCTTGTGCGCGAGGAGGTGACGCTTTTGAAACGCTCGTTGAATCTTAATCCAGTTGGCGGCGTCAACGGCGTCTGAGAAGACGATGCCGAATTCCGCGAACACCCTTTCGGCTGCGCCCGTAATGTTTTGAAACCTGATTTCACTAGCGCTTTTAGGATTTGCAGCCTTTCTGGCGAACACCCGACAGGTTTCCCGACCGAACCCGTCGAACGCTGAGACGCAATCTTCAAGTGCGTTCTCGATCAACTGCCGTGATACAGAGCTCTCCTGTGTTTCTGCGATCGCGAGCAACTTCACAATGAGGTCAAAGTTCTTCCCAAGAATCTGAAGCGAGTTGTGAACGCCGCAGTCAGGGCAGAACCCAAATACCCCGTAGATCATGTATCGAAGGGTGCACTTATCGCACACAACCTCGGTTTCTAGATCTTGCTCTCGATAGCGACGCACCGGGGTGGCTCTTCCACTGACTTTCATGCTGATCCCAATGCCGAAAGCTCCACGAGGCTTATGATCAAACTCCAGAGACTTCAGATCTTTGAGCAAGGCACCACTGACTTGGTTCAGGACAACGGATTTCGCATACTCTACTTGCGCCTTTGTGAAGAACTTGTCTTGGCCTGCCTTCTGTCCGCAATAGGGGCAATGGCAGGGCAGGTCCTTGCCTTTTAATCCGGTTCCGGGCTGAATCTTGAAATTGCCTTCGCAATCGGCTCCTGGGCATTCCCGGCCGATTAACCCGCTTTCGTCCGGTGGGATCGAAATCGAGAATTGCGATGGGATTCTGTTCAGGTGCCTCATACAGCGGCCTCCATTCCTGCGAGTTTCAATTCATGAACGCGGGTCTTCGCGCTCATCAGTTCGTAAAGGAGGGTGCGGAATAGGTCTTGGAGTTGCTGGCACTTTCGTTCATGAAGCAGGCTCTTTGCGTTCAGAGCCTCAAGGGCGGTCACGATGTCAGCTTGCTCCTTGGATTTTGGGAAAGAGAGCGGAAAGCTGCGTATCAATGCGGCATTCATATTCCGCTGGTTCGCTCCATGCCCCAGCTGCCGCAGGTCTTCGTAGTGATACTCAAAGAAGTGATAGAGGAACACAGACGAGATGCGTTTCTCGTCGGTCGGTGTGATCGAGGCACACGCTTGATTGGTCGCGGCTTCAATTCCCAGCAACCCCACTCTTCCACGGGTGACGCCTTGGCCATACATCGCCATCAGCAAGGTTCCTTTTGGGTAAAGACGGGCAGCTGAATTGGCGAGACCTGTCGGCGTGATCTTCTCTTCGGTATCGTGGATCACACAGTAGTTGATCTCTCCTGTTTTCACCCAGGGGATGGTTCCGCCGCTCCAGTTTTCTGCCACCTCACGCATGGGCGTTCCCCCGCTTTGGATCTTCGCGACATCGCCGACTTTGCAAACCTCCCAACTTTCGGGGATGGGGCCGATTTCGGTTTGTTTTTGGGGTTCGTGGCGGAGGCCTTCGGTGAAGAGCTTGTGCATGAGGGCCTTTTTCAGCTCGGTGGTGGTCTGAATGATCCGCTCCTGCGCTTCGATCGCCCGCTGCACCGTCGAAAGGATGTGCGCGATTTTCTTCTGCTCGGGGAGTGGGGGGAGAGGAAGGCTCCGTTCGTTGAGAATGGTGAAGTGCCGATTATAGCCACGGCTTGGAATCTCGAGCGCCAACAGGGCAAAGTAGTAGAACCGAGGGTCGAATAGTTTCTTGTTCGGCACGAGAACTTTGGTTCCATCAGCGCCAAGGACGAATGGGAAGTCGACATATTTGAAGCAGCGCGTGTGGTCGCCGAAAATGATTAGCGGCAGGTCAAAGTCGATTACCCTGCTTTCGTCGTCGCAGTAACCGGCAACGAACTTCTGCCCTTGGTCTACGACCGGAAAGCGACCCACCTCCGCGATGTCTTTCGCGGGAATTTGGTTTTGCCGACCGACCTTGTTCTTAACAAACGAATCGGGCACGGCACATGTTTGCCAGCCATTCATAACCGAAGTTCCTCCAGAACCCTCTTTAGCGCCTCGCCCGTCCCCAGAGACTGACAGTTATTGAACCGCAGATGGCGCAGATTTTCGCAGATCAAGGCACTGGAAAAAACATCTGTGTTGCTCTGCGGTATCTGTGGTTTCCACTCCTCCATTTTCATGGCTTGCCTCCTTGTTTTTCCAGTTCCGTTAGCAACGCCTGGCCCTTGGCGGTGAGCCTGTATTTCTGGAGGCGACTGGTGGGTTTGTCGGGGATTGTGGGCTCCACCAGCCCATCGGCAATAGCGGGGTCGATGTAGTGCTTACGGAGGTGAGTCCTGTCCCTTAAACTTAAATTACCAAGGATTTCTGAATTTCGAAGCGGGCCCATCGATCCAATCAGTCGAATCAACACTACCACCGCAACTGGTGGGGTGACTGGTGGGGTGACTGGTGGGGTGACTGGTGGGGTGACTGGTGGGGTGACTGGTGGGGTGACTGGTGGGGTGACTGGTGGGGTGACTGGTGGAGCAACTTGGGCCTCATGGGCCTTAACTTGGATGTGTCCCGGCTTTTGCTGGCCCCCCGCCTTCGCCGTTTTTCTTCGGATGGTCAGGACGAATGAGCCGCCATCGATTCGAATTTCCGGCTCGGGGAGCCCGGCCTTGCGGCAACGGCGGATCATGTCGCCGATGCCGGTTCCCATGCGCTCAATGTATTTCGTGAGATACATCGGCTCGGCGAGAAGGGGATTGTGGGGAACGGAGGCGTGCGGGCCTCGCAGTTTTTCAAGTGTGAGGTTGGGTGGCAGGGAGCCGGGGTTCCACACTTCGAGGCGGTCTTTGAAAAGCATGACCTGCACGCTGGCGTTGCTGGTGTAGTCGCGATGCACGATGGCGTTGACGATGGCCTCGGCGACGACCTCCTGGGGAATCTCGTATTTGGTGGGAACCTGCGTGCTGTGCTCCCGCGTGCCCACCCAGAGGTCGATTTTGGAGAGCACGAAGTCTTTGGCCTGATCGACGAGATCGAAGACCGTGCCCTTGTAAACCTGATAAGATGGGATCGGCTTGGCGACCTCGTAACCGTGGAAGTGCGCGCACTTCACTTCGGAGGTCGTGAGGAAGCGCTGGGGGCGCTTGCCGAAGAGCAGGACCGCGGCATGGGTGGGACGCCCTTTGTCGAGCAGGTTCAGATGGGCCAGCACCTCGTGGGCTGGTGTATCACCAGCCAGCGGAAAATGGCGTGCCCGGCGGGCGAGGCCGAGGAAGCGGGTGATTTTTTCTTCATCCAAATCGTCCAGCGAGGCGTTGCGGCAAAATGTGGCATCGAACGGACCGAAGCGGATCAATTCGCGCTCCTCGAGGATTCTAACCAAGCTGGCGTAAACCGAGGCAACAAGGTCCTCGGAGGATTGAAAGCGCCGCCGGACAAGGCCCAGATTGGCTTCGCGAATGAGGCTCCGCATCTTGGGATGTTTCGCGTCGTCGGAGGCTCCTTTGACAAAGATCAATCGCATTTTGCCAAGGCGGGTGGCCTCGTTGAATTCGAGATGCGTGGGGGAAAGGCCGTCTTCATTTTCCAATCCGTATTCATTGCCGAAGAGACCGAGATAGAGGTCGCAGTGCCGGACTTGATCTAGATAGACGGCTTCGGGTCGCCGGTCGGACGCGGGAATATCGCGCTCGAAGAGGAAGGTTTCGAAGAAGCGGCGCAGCAACGCATCGCCGGAAAGATATTCGGCCAGGGCCTGACGCTCGGCGGCAAATTCCTTCTGCACGCTGCTGATGAAAATCTTCATCATATGCCGAGTTGTTTCAGAATGGCGCGCAGGGCGGCATCCGTCTCCTTCGCCTCTGCCTCGATAGCATTCAGTTCCTCGACGATCTCGGCGATGGGTCGGTAGGTCTCGGCTTCGCTGGTGTGGATGTAGCGGCTGGGGGAAATGTTGTAGTCATTCTTTTGCAGTTCGGCGTGATCGACGATGCGGCTGAGTTTTTCCTCTTCCTTCCATGCGAGGAGTGTCTCAGCGATGCGGTCTATGCCTGCTGCAGGAATGAAATTCTTCGGGTCGCCCTTTTCAAAAAGCTGGCTGGCATTGACGAGGAAGACTTGGCCTTTCCGATTTTTCGGTTTCGCCTTGTTGAGGAACAGGACAATGCCCGGAGCGGTGGTGTTGTAGAAAAGGTTCTCGGGCAGGTAGAGGACGCTCTCGATCAAATCCTGGTCCACGAACCAGCGGCGGACGGTCTTTTCTTTGTTGGTTCCAGCATTGCCTGATCCCCGGGAGGCAGCACCCGTGTCGAGGACGACGGCGGTGCGGCCAGTTTCATTGAGGCTGGCGTGCATGTGCTGAACCCAGCCCCAGTCGGCAGAGGATTTGCCAGGGAAGCCTGCACCGGCGGGAAAGCGGCCGAGTTCGTCGGCATCGTAATCAGCCTCAGTGAACCAATCCTGATTCCACATGGGATTGGCGACCACGCGATCGAAGGTGCGGAGCTTGCCGCGCTTGTCGCGGAATTTGGGGTTCTTGAATGTGTCGCCGATTTCGATCTGACCCTCCATGTCATGGATGATCATGTTCATGTTGGCCATGGCCCAAGTCTCGGGGACATATTCCTGGCCGAAGAGTTTCAGCGGCGCGTAGGAAGATTGGTTCGTCGCCTCCATTTTGGCCTCCATGGCGAGTTCGCATTTGATGAGGAGGCCGCCGGATCCGCTCGCGGGATCATAAATTTCCATGCCCGGCTCCGGATCGAGCACACGGGCCATGATCTCGCCCACCTCGCCCGGCGTGTAGAATTCGCCCGCGCTCTGGCCGCTGCCCTCGGCAAACTTGCGGATGAGGTATTCGTAGCTCTTGCCGATGATGTCGGCTTCCACATCCTCGAGCCCGAGTCGCTTTGTGCTGATGGCCTCGATGAGGTTCGAGAGGCGGTCGTCATCAAGGTCGCGCTGGCCGTGGGTGGTGGCGTTGAAATCCACGCGGTCGATGATGCCTTGGAGAAGCGGATTCTCACGAGCAATGGCTCGCATGTGGGTGGTCACTCCCTCGCCGATCTTGTCGGAGAGTTTGCGGATGACCGACCAGACCGGTTGCTCGGGATCGTCAGGAATCAAGGGGAGGCAGAAGCGAACGAGCTTGTGATCGGCCTTTACGAGCTGGAACGCTTTTGGGCGCGAGCCGACTTCCTTGGCGATTCGGTTCAGCTCATCGTCGAAAACATCGCAGAGGCGCTTGGTGAAAATGAGAGGCAGGATGTAGTCCTTGTATTTGGCGGCATCCTTGGCCCCTCGAATCGAGCAGGCGGCGTCCCAAATCCAGGATTCGAGTGACTTGTTCTTTTCAGGGGTATTCGAGGTGCGCATGGGACAACTGATTTCGTATCACAGACCAAGATACAGAGTCACTCTGAACCAGCCATGCCTCAAGGGCGGAAACCTATCCCAAATCACTCCAGCATTCTCGGTCGATGTCCACCTCCCCGGAACAAGCAGGCGCCCCGTCAAGCCGCTCCAAATCTCACTCAAGGAGCGATACGGAATACGGGGCAGAGATTTTTTTGAGTGAGTTTCCATGAAGGTTGGAAGCACTTCGTCCCCCGTTCAAATTCGATTCGACTCCGAGCATCCCCGAGTTTGTGTGGGGAACAGATTTGGGGGTCGAGACGAGCCCGGATTTTCCTATGTCACCGGGAGGTTGCTTCGAGGTTCTTTTCAACCATGCAAAGATGGCTTTCCACTCGGCATCGGAGTCCACATCCTTAAACGCACGGGGAGCGTTTTATTGCAAAAAAACCAAAGGATTTTCCCTCGTGGTGGCGATCAGCTTGCCAGCGCGTAGTAGCTCAGAACCTTGAAGACATCGTGAATGTGGGCGTCCTTGCGGAATTCAAGGACGATCGGTTCCTTGCGGCTCTTGATCCAAATTTTGATCTCGGCATCGAGGTCGAAGTGCCCGGCGGTTTCCTTGGAGAAGTAGTCGATTGCCTTGTAGGGCACGCAGGTGTATTCGCGCTTCTTGCCGGTCATGCCCTGCTTGTCCACGAGGAAGAGGCGGAGGTTCGTGAAGACAATGAGATCGCGAAAAAGTTTGTAGGCGTGCTGGATCGATTCGCCTTCGATCAGAAGATCGGAGAATTCCTTCTCAAGTTTCGAGGCGTCCACCTCGCTCGCGTTTTCGAGGATTGCGCTGAAAAGGCCCATGGTTACTGGGCCTGCGGGGATGCGGGAGGCGCGTAGTAATGCGGCGAGGGTTGATGGAAATAGGGCACATGTTGAGGTTGAGGTGCAGGTGCGGGAGGCGGCGGGTTCGGCGAGGCGGCATGATAGCGGTTCCATTCCGCTTCCACCAAATCCTCGAACAACTGGGACATCGAGCGGCGGCGCATGAGGATTTGAGCCCATTCGCGAATCTCGGGATGGATTGTGAGATTCATTTTGCCCCGCAGTTGATCGGGCGATTTTCTTTTGCGTGCCATGTTATTTGGAGAGTTCAGCGGTGCGCTGGAGAACTCGCTCACGCATGATTTTTCCGGCTGCGAATTTTACGATCGCGCGCGGCGGGATGATGACTTCCTGATCGGGCTTCTTGGGATTGCGGCCGACGCGCTGCTTTGTAAGGAGGGTTTTGAAAACGCCAAACTCGCGCAGTTCCACTCCCTGGCCGTTTGCGAGCGCCTCTGTGATTCCATCAAGAGTGAGTTGGACGACCGAGAAAACTTCCTGCTGGATGAGGCCGGTTTTTTCGGAGATTGCGATGACGAGATCGCGCTTCGTGAGGTTCGCCATGGGGTTGTGGTAGGACATTTCAAGCGGCTCGGCAATGTCAACCGGCATTGGCACTCGCACCCGCCAGGCACCCGCTCCCGCGATGGATTCCCGCGAGCGGAGCGAACGAGGCTTGGAGCGGAATGAAATCCAAACCAGCAGCAGCATCAACAGCCGCCCTGAGTGCTCTCGCAGCCGGGCTCAAGCGGATCAACCTCGCGGGAATCTCCACCAAGTCGGCACCCACCAAGACCGCGAAAGCCTACCCGCTCCTCCCCGATGAGGACGGGCAAGTCGCCACGCTCGTCGAGGGCATCCTCGAAAAGAGCGAGCAGTTGGAGGCGATCGAGGGCGCGATCGAAATCGAGAAAGCCGAACTCATCGCGATCGCCAAGCCGTTCTACTTCGCCCACCACGCGGGGCAGATGGCCGTGGCATCAAGTATTGAAGCCCGTTCGGGCGACCAGACGATCCGCGTCGGGTTCTCGAATTTCTACCGCAGTCCACTTATATATGGCGCAATTTTTTAAAGTTTCAAATTGCAGTTGCGGTGCGAATACGCTGAAATTATCGACACAATTAAATTTAATCTTCCCCAGCTTGTAGTCAAATATGAGACTCACTAATTTCGTTGGCGCAAAATCCTAGATCAGATTGAGAATCTGTCTAGTTCTTAAAAAAATATATTTTCAAACCATGACCCAAGAAAATGACCTGTTTGAGTCTCACATGCCTCTTTCAACCGCAATTGCACTTGAATATCTCAATATCCCGATGGTTGATGCCTCTGAATGTATTTCGGTGGCTCACCGAGCCCTATGGCGTGCTGCCAATGGGTTTAACCCCCAGAAGGGAAATTTCAGCAGCTTTGCCTCAAAATCTGTTAGAAATGCATTGAATAGTCTTTATGCCAAGCAACTCAAAATCTCAAGAATTTTCCCCGAAAGTTTAGATGCTCCTCCAAACTGGCCGGAGTTCAAGGATTACAATTCTGATTCGAGTGTCTTAGGGATTTTTGATATCAAGGAAAGCGTCCAAGCGAAGGTGCGATTGAGCGAAACGAAAACGCTTCTTCAAAATATGATGAATACATTAACGCCTAGAGAAAATATTGTGGTTGAATATATTAAAAATGGTAACTCATTTTCTGAAATCGGCAGTCTTTTAGGGATTTCTAAACAAGCCGCACACAAAATTGCGAGCGTCGCCTTGGAAAAGCTTAGGTTGCGAATGGAGGAATCCGGGTTCAGTGGCATCGATTCTTATGGCTTTCTTAAAGAGGTCAGTAAATCCATGGTTGGTTGACGATTTTTCAGCGGAGCAGTAATCAATAAAAACGGAAAAATGAGGCCGCCTCCTATACAAATCCAAGAAAAAACATATTTCTTTCATGCGAATGGTGTAACAGAAGGTCCGGTTACTCTAGGCCTGATAAAATCGTTGGTCTTTGCTGGTCATTTGCCAAAAACTACAATGATCAAAGGCAAGTCTGGTAATGAATGGATCAAAATCGAGGATGTTATTAATCCTTCAAATTTTAGTAAGAAAAATTCTCAAGAACCTTTCCAGTTATTTCTTGCAGCACTAATAGTGTCAGGCGTTTTACTTTTTTTTATTGGTATCCTTTTTCTTAACGATCTTGGCAAATCTAGCAGAAAAGTTTCAGAATCTCAAAAAGCCGCGCCCCCCGTCTTTCAACCAACCCCAACACCTCGACCCGCTATCCCGGCGACCAGTTATCGACCTGCATCTACACCCACACCGACTATTCGGACTTCAAGCCAACCAGCAAATCATCGACCTGTTCCCACGCCAGAAACTTCCTCGACACCAGCGGTGGCATGGACTTCTGCAACGCCTGTTCAAAAAAAATTGACCGGCTCATCAACTGTATATTCCAGTGGGTCGGAATACAAAAGCGAAACGAAAATTTCTCATCAACCTACCCCGCAGCCTGAATATAGAACATACACCTCAGCGGATGGAACAACCTATTCAGTATCTAATGCCGATTATTACCGATTGTCGGCTATTCGGGAAAAAATCTCGAAAGAGGAGGCGGCAATACAAACAGCGCAAAATGCGCTATTGAGTCTTGGAGACAGGATTGATTCTAGACGGGCTCTGTTAAATAGCTACAGCCAAAAATCAGTAAATGATTTTAATGCATTGGTATCTCAATACGAAAGACAAAGAGTGCAGTTGAATACTAAAATCGACAATTTTAATAGAGATGTTAACTCTTTCAATGCGGATTTAGAAAGAGTTGGAAGGAGGTTACGCTAAATGGGAATTCTTTCAGATGGTCAACTTCTTCGGGATACTTATGAAGTAGAAAGATATCTAGGAGAAGGTGCTTTTGCCGAGGTTTATCGTGTAAAGCATCGTTTTTTAGGGAGACAAGCCATGAAAGTATTCAAGCTCAGTGGCATGACCATGGATGAAATTGAAGACATGCTTGGAGAAGCAATCATGCTCTCTCGGATTGGGCATCCGAATATCGTCCGTGTTTTTGACGCGAATGTTATTGAAACAAAAAGCGGTTACTATGGATATTTTACAATGGAAAATGTTCCAGGCGGGAGCTTGGAAAAATTCTGGCACTCGCATGGAACTTCGTTTGTCCAACTAGATACTGCAATTGATCTTATCAAGCAAGTTTGTCGTGGTCTTTCGTTAGCTCACAAACACAATCCGCCAATTGTCCATCGGGATATCAAGCCTCAGAACATTCTTGTTGGATACGAAACCGATGGATTGAGGGCTCGAATAAGTGATTTTGGTTTGGCGAAAAAAGTTAACCCGCTAACCCTTTTGGCGACAGCGGCAGGAACTCCCGCGTTTAAGCCTCCAGAAGTCTTCTCAGAAAGTAAAAGTGATTCTTGCGCCGCAGATGTGTGGTCAATTGGAACGACTCTGTATCTTCTTCTTACTGATCAATTGCCATACAAATTACCTGAAGGTCTAGGTTGGGGGACCCGCAATCTGTTTCAAGATAAATTTATTCCTGCATCAAATATTAATCCAGAAGCTAACACTGCATTGGATACGATTATCTCAAAATCATTAAGCCACAATCCTAAAGATCGATTTCAAGATGCTGCTGAGATGCTTGAAGCACTAAGTCGATGGAAACCAGGCAGGAAAGATTCGCACAAAGCGTTCCATCTGAACTCTGATGCAACGAAGTCCGTATTGGGCATCCATTCCGAACCTGATCGAGTAGAGGGTGAAATATTGGCCGATGAATCGCTAAAACTAAAACGAGAGGGCCGTTTAACAGATGCAGCCGATATTATGGAGGAGGCATTTAATAAATATCCCGATCTTCGAGCGAAGTATTCTCATCAGGTAAAACTTTGGAGACGAGGAATTAGCATGTGAGTATGACGGATGAACATATTGAAATAAATCAAGGATGTGTGCCTTTGCTTGAGGTCTCACATTTGAATCTTTACCGTGATAATACATTCCGAGTAACAGGACTCCCGGTCGATTCGTCTGAAAAAGACATCAAAAGGCATGCGGAAAAACTCAAGTTGTCTGAAGAAATGGGCTTTGCTTCAGATTGTAAGGCGGCTTATGCATTGAACCCACCTCCATCGGTTGATCAAATTCGTCAGGCACTTGGCCGTTTGAAGGACCCTGAAAAGAGACTTATCGATGAATTCTTTTGGTTTTGGCCAGCAGAATTTGGGAAAAGCATTGAGGATTCTTATATTCAATCTTTTTTGCAGGGTGATGCAGATACTGCATTTAAAGGTTGGCTGGATCTAGAAAAAGACAAAAGCCTCAGTCATATTGCCACCCATAATTTAGCAGTATTATTTCATTTGCTTGCGTTGGACTGGAGCCATTTTCACATTGAATCCGATATCGACGAAGATCGTGAGAGAAAAATCAAGTCGTATTGGAAAGAGTCCTTTGCTCGATGGGAAAAAATCGTCGATGACGACAGAATATGGGAAACCCTCAAAAGTCGAGTCGCATTCCTTAATGATCCAAGGCTCAAAACGGGATTCGTTCGCAGATTGCGGGATACGCTACCTGAGGCTCTTGACAAAATAAACGCTGAAATTGCATTGGATTTTGCCCAACAAGGAAGGAACGAATGGGCAAAGATTCATGTTCAATTCATGAGAGAAACCCACCAGGGTTTGGACGATGTCGAGAAAACTGCCAATCTCGTTTTGGAACCCACGAAGAAAAGAGTTCTGCAATTTTTAGAGACAGCCAAGAGGGAGGTATCTAAAAAACCAGAAGACGGTTCAGGAATTGCTCAAAATCTTCTCACACAAACTTCACCGCTTAAAAATCTTTTTGATATGTTCCATGGGACTGATTCGCACCATGGATCGGAATTATTTGATGAAGTTGCATTAACAATAATTAATTGCATAATTTCATATCAAAAAAGCACGAATGATAACAAGTCTTTTGTTGATGTATTGCAAAAGACGATGCCATTGGCAACTTCGTTGGATGTCAGGCAAAGAATAAAGAAAAATATAGACATAGGTTTGGGAAATCTTCAGGGGGAAAAATTCCAACCTATCTATGATGAGTTAAAAAAAGTCCAAGAAAGCAAGGAAAAGCCCTCTAAGAAACTGCAAGTTATAAAAAATGTATTTCTTCGTCAATTGCTGGTAACAGCTCAAAATGATGGATGCGAAAATGAAGGCTACTTAACATTGAGCGATTCAATTGCGATCGTTTTAAGAGGAATTTCCACGGAAGCTCATAATAGTGATAATGATTTAAGAACTGCAAGTGATGCAATCACACTGGCCGTGAACTTAGTGAACGATGATGAATTAAAAAAACAGTTTTTTGAAGATGAGCAGTATATTAAAGAAAAAACTGGAACAGCGACATGTTACTTTTGTAGTTCAAATCAAGGGAATCCATTGAGGTCGATTAAAATTCCGATGCACTTTGTTACGAGTCGAAGAGTTGATGGAGTAAGCTACAATAAAATGGAAGTTTCTGTTCCCAGGTGCGGAGAGTGCAGGAAACAGCATCTTTCGGGTTGGGCGCCAGTCGCGTGGGCATCTATCATGGGGATGTTGCTTGGTGGTTTTTTTGCGCCATGGTCGGCAACAATAGGCGCTTTCTTCGGTTCGCTGCTTTTCCTGTATTTAATCAGATCAGTAATTGTGGGTTGTTTGGCCGCTGTTCCCCAATTAGCTTTATTTGTTGTCATTGGCATCGGTGCTTGGTTTTTTTCAACATTTGGAATTATTGAATCAGAGGAAGCCAAGTTTCTGTCGCTTAATATGCTCGGTGGTGGAGCAACGCTTGCCGCGCTGACGATTTTGGTTCTTAAGTTTCGTAATGACAAAAAATCGCCCAATGAACTAGCTTTAGGCTTTCCAAGGGTAGCTTCACTCATCTCAAAGGGATGGGAATTCGGAGAAAAACCATAAATAATATGAAAATATGAAAATACCGCCCGAACTCAGCTTGCCAAAGCCCAACTTTCCCGATCCTGCGGAACTTTTGAGCAACTATGAAAGATTGAAGGATAGCTCAATAAACTCCCCAAGCATATTGTTACCAGTTTCATTTGTTGAAAAAATAGTATCGATTGCTGTGAATGTCTGGAGGATTCAATCTCGGGTTATCTCCTCCGAGACGGGAGATCCTAAAGACGAGATCCAATCTGTTGAAGTAAAAAAAATATCGAGAAATCTCGAGTCCATCATCCATTGTTTTCAGGAGGTGGGCTTGGAAATAATTGATCGCAAGGGGCAGCAATTCGACTACGGCTTGCCTGAGAAAGTTGTGACAGCAAAACAAACGCCAGGAATTTCAAAAGAAACGGTCGTCGAAACAATCATACCCACTATCAAATGGAATGATAAATTATTTGCCGGTGAGGTTGAAATAGCAACACCACTAAACTCAGAAACAAAATAACTAATTCTATGCAAAGAACAACTATTGATATTGGAATTGATTTAGGAACAACAAACAGTGCAGTTGCAGTTCTTGAGGGAGTGACGCCAAGAATTTTGAAGAACAACGACGACCACGATGTCACTCCTTCTGCTGTGGGCTATGGTAAAAATGGACAAACAATTGTAGGGCACAGAGCAAAAGGGATCATTATCGATAAGCCAAATGATGCTTATTTGGAATTCAAGAGAAGAATGGGGACGGAATTCAGTTATCAATTCAAGGCCAGTGGGCTAGCAAAAAAGCCGGAAGAATTGTCCGCTGAAGTTTTAAAATCGTTGCGAGCCGATGCAGAGAGAGCCCTAGGAGAAGAATTTCAAGCAGCTGTCATTACAGTCCCTGCAGCATTTGAGCTTCATCAGTGTGATGCAACTCGGAAAGCAGCAGAATTGGCTGGCTTTGGATTGAGCGCCCTTTTGCAGGAGCCGGTCGCAGCTGCTCTAGCATACGGATTTCAATCCGATGCTGAAAAAGCCTATTGGTTGGTTTATGATTTTGGCGGAGGAACATTCGATGCTGCACTTATTAAGGCTGAGGAAGGGATTATAAATGTCGTTCACCATGGAGGAGACAATTTCCTCGGGGGGTCGGATATTGATTGGGCAATAATTGAAGAATTAATAATTCCGCGCTTATCATCTCAATACGATCTTCCCGATTTCAAGCGTGGCAGCTCGAAATGGAGTCGCGAATTGCTTAAAATAAAGCGCGCCGTTGAAATGGCAAAGATTGAACTAACCAGTCGTGAAAAGGCCATGCTGGTAGATTGTAGTTTCGAAGATATATCCGGCGAGGAAATTGACTGTGAGGATATAGAATTGTCTAGAAGCGATATAGCTAGAATTGCTGAACCATTTATAGCTAAATCCGTTGAGATATGTAAAAAAGTCCTCGCAGAAAAGTCGCTTGCAATTGGTGACTTAAGTAAGATTATCTTAGTTGGCGGACCTACAAAAGCACCTTATTTTCGTTCCATCCTAAAAGACCGATTTGGAAATAATGTCGACCATAGCGCAGACCCGCTAACGGTTGTCTCAAAAGGAGCTGCTGTTTTTGCCGGGACTCAAAGACTGGACTCAAAACTAATGCGAAAAGCAAAGATTGGTGAGTTCCAAGTTGAATTGAAATACAAACCGATCGGCCATGAAAATGATCCTGTGATTGCTGGCCGAGTTGTCAGTCCATCAGGAGATTCAATTAGTGGTTTCACTATTGAATTTGTCAATCAGGCATCCAAGTGGAGAAGTGGAAGAGTTCCATTAAGGACTGATGGCGCATTTATGGCAAATCTCCTTGCTGAAAAAGGCACAAGGAACACCTTTTCAATCGAATTATTAGATTCTACCGGCACTAAGCAGGTAGCAATACCTGAATCCCTTGTCTATACGATTGGTGCTGTTGTTGAGGAGCAACCTCTTATTCATTCCATGGGCGTTGCTTTAGCCGGAAATGAATATGAAAAGTTTTTTGAAAAAGGGATTGGATTACCCGTTAAAAAGAAAGGGAAAAATCCTTTCCGGACCACAAAAGCCCTTAAAGTTGGGGAGAGCGGCGCTTGTATTACTATACCAGTCATAGAGGGAGAGAATGAGGTTGCCGATAGAAACCGCCTGTTAGGTTTTTTTGAAATATCTTCTGAAATGATACGGCGTGACCTTCCTGCGGGATCTGAATTTGAGGTTACTTTAAAAATTGACGAGTCACGAATTATCACGGTCTTTGCTTATGTTCCGGTTCTTGATGAAGAATTCACTCATCAATTTGACCTTAGAAAACAGGTTATTGATCAAAAAAGAATTGAAAAAGATTATGAGAACGAGACTAAAAGAATCAACGATCTGATTCAGAAAGTTGAAGAAAACGATGATGAACAAGCATCTGAAAAATTATCAAACATAAAATCATCAAAACTTGTTGCAGAAATAAAGCGTGAACTTTCTGCCGCAAAGGGCGATCCAGATGCTGCTGAAAAAGCAGATAAAAGACTTTTAGAGCTTAAGTTATTGCTGGACACAATTGAAGATGAAGTCCAGTGGCCTTCGTTGGTCCTTGAAGCTAAGGATTGGCTGGGTCGATTAGAGACATTGGCAAATCAGCATGCTAATGATGATCAGGATTCAAAGTGTAGAGCCATGAAGCAGGAAACTATGCATATAATTGAATCCCAGCAAAAAGAACGGCTGCCTCGAAAATTGAAGCAACTTCAAGATTTGTATTATGACATTTTATTCTCGCTATCGGCTTTTTGGGTTAACCAGTTCACAAATTTGCAAGGTCGTATGAGCCAAATGTCAGACCAGTCCGAAGCTGCTCGCTTGATCAAACTTGGCCAAGGGTATCTTGAACAAGATAACATTGGAGGGATTCGAAATGTTGTATTCAAACTCTGGGATCTCTTGCCTCGTGAAGTTGTGGAGGAAGTCCAGCGAGGATATGGATCAACGATCACTCATTAACATGAGCGATAAGCACGATGTGAAATTATTAAGATCATTTTCTTACAAGCTAAAAATTGCTCGTGCTGTGGAACTAGCCTCTTCTGGAGCCCTTGAGAATGCAGAGAATTTGATAATGAACAAAGGTTTTGGCCCCCAAACCATTGAAGAAAATGATCTTCTTGCAAGAATATATGTTCAGCAAGGACGGTATTATGAGGCTCAGAAAATTTGGTCCGCTGTATTAAATGTAGATCCGCAAAACGAGTCTTTTAGAAATGCTTTGGATAGTTTAGACAAAGTGTTAGCCGAATTAAAAAATAGGCGAAAAGTGAAATTCATTGCTGTAAACATAGGCTTAATTATAATTACTATAATCTCACTAAACCTCCTGATTAAATAAATTTTTTTGTGCAATGTGATGAGCAGTTTGAAAAAGCGCCAGACGCGCCGCCCGCGCTTCCAACTCATCGTAAATCCGCGAGTATTCCCATAGCAATTCCTGTTGATATTTCGTTAAAGCTTCATGAAAAGCCTATTGATGAATTTCGATCAAGTAAAGTCTCAACCCCACAAATTTTTCATAATGACGAATGTAAGCCTGTAAAGAAAAGCCATCTTAATCAAAATACTCTACTATATCTATTCCTAGGCATAGCGTTTGTAATGATATGCTTATATTTATTTGGGAAAAATTCTAACCATGAACATTTAGCTTCATCGGTGAAAAATGATAATACAAATAGCAGCATGGATCTAAACTCTAGTGTCTTTATTATAGATAAAACCGATAGTATACAGAAAAATCCTGATATGGAATATGAAACTTTACAGTCATCTGGTTTCGAGGAGAAATTTTTTCGTGATATGGCGACACGTCGAGAAACAGCAATCCAGAATACTGAAAAATCATTTTCTGTAAATGGAGTGCGCCAAAGCAAAACCCTTAATTTAAGAACCGGACCAGGCACGGGGTTTGATGTAATCGGTAAAATTCCCAACAGCGTCTCAGGAATAAAAATTATTCATAGTGAATCGCCTCATTCAGAATGGGTCTTAATTAATATTTTAACCAACCAGGGGTATGTTAATGGATGGGTTCACAGAGCCTATTTACTCGAGGAATGATCAAATATTCAGAATCCTTAATTTTGGTTTGGAAAATTTCTAGCATCGAGGCTCGAAATCTTTCTGCAAGTTTTTTAGAGCCCCAGCACTTTTTCTTGGGTTTGCTAAAATCTGTAGATATTAATTTGAGTTCTATTTCTCAATTTCTTGAATTTGATACCCCTAAACTGGCAGAGATTGCACGTGATTTGTCTGATGTTCGGATGGCATTTGATAGGTCCCAAATTGAATCTACGCCAATGCGCAGGCGATTAAGAAAAATCGAAATCGAAAATAAAGATATCACATTATCGGAAAAAAAACTTCGAAGGAGCTCAAAAGCTCGCGCAATATTTAAGTTTTCTGAAGCCTATGTAGGGGATGGAATAGTGAAGCCAATTCACATTCTATCAATAATTTCAGAATCGCAAATACCCTCAGTCCTAAAAGTTTTGGATTATCATCAAAACAGTATATCTTCTCTTTTAAATGAGTCCACATTGATTGCAATGGCGGATTTAGATAAATCTCAAAAATTTCATTCTTCCACTTTTTCTGATTTCATCAATTTGGTCCAAGCTTACGGGTGGAAGCTTGATTGGAATCGAACTTTTGTTAAAGGAGTTATCAATTGGCATCTTAAAATATCTAAAAATGACATTTCCCGTATAATCCATGTGCAAAACATCGCTGAAGCAATAACGGAATTATCAGAACAAATTACTAAAGAAATACAATGACAGAGGAATATGACAACGCAAATTAGCGAGCGATTAATATTTAATGGAACGCTTTCTCTCACGAAATTAATAAACCATGAAGATCATTCTTACACTCATAATGTTTATCGGAGGAGCAGCAATCACCCATTGTGCAGACTACGCTGAGCAGCAGAAGCAACGAAACCTCGAACGAGCAGCGTATTGGAGCGCACGCGGTTATCATTTCGACCCCATCTACATGACGGCCTATTCAATGGATCAAAAAGTGAAGGATATCGAACGCGCGAAATTTTGGAAGGAGCGTGGCCATGCATTTAGCGCAGACTACATGACGGCCTATTCAATGGATCAAAAGGTTAAGGATATCGAACGCGCAAAATTTTGGAAGGAGCGTGGCCATGCATTCAGCGCAGACTACATGACTGCATATTCAATGGATCAGAAGGTGAAGGACATCGAGCGCGCAAAATTTTGGAAGGAGCGTAGCTACAGTTTCAATCCCAACTATATGACTGCATACTCGATGGATTACGCAGTTTCGAGTGGCATCGCTCGCCAGAGCGCGACCACTGGCGTTCCGCCCGTTGCAGATTCTCCTCGATCTTCTCTGCCCTCCGGTATCTCTCGACCACAGAATCCCGCTTTCGCTAGACTGCCCTACACATCGTCACCTCTTTCGGCGCAGCCTATACGCCTGAAGTCGCTCAATGACGATTTCGACGACCAGTTAGACGACGAGTTAGATGATTCGCTTCTTGCGTCACCGTCACGATCCATTCCAATTCCCGTCCTGTCGTCCCCTACAACCACGAGAGTAAGACCCGATTATCTTGGCGGCTACCGCGCAACCGATGATAGTGGTAAAACCACCCGCATTCGGCCTGACTATTTAGGGGGGTATCGAACCACCGACGACTCCGGGAACACCGCCCGCATCCGTCCCGACTATCTCGGCGGTTACCGCTCCATTGATGACTTGGGCAACACGACTCGTATTCAGCCAGATTATCTCGGCGGCTTCCGGGCTACCGATGACATCGGCAATGTCACCAGATACCGTCCCGATTATCTTGGTGGCTTCCGTGGCACAGACGACGACGGCAATACTATCCGCATCAAGCCTGATTATTCCGGGGGCTATCGTATCAGTCGATGAATAAACGCGTGCAAAGCCGAACAATATTGTTGTTAAACTATGAATAAAATACCCCCCCTCTAGCAGAAAATCTATTGCAACTTGCACTAAAGCAGTCGTGTTATTGTGTGGCGCAGTTTTTTCTGTGTTTATTTCAATTTTTATCTGGCCTACTCAATATCGATACGACTCTTTGATAGATAATGGGAATACATATTCGACATGTTTTAATAGGTTTAGCGGGACTAGTGAGCTTTTTGTTCCTCAACGCGGATGGATTCATCTAGGTGGGCCTTCACCTACCCCTAAAATGGAAAGTGTAATTAGCGCGGATGAACTTGGTAAATTGGATGGCACGCTAAAGATAACAAATTACGGTTGGATTAATGCTGATATTTAGAGCCTGTCCGGAAAGTCGCATCTCGTTTTCCGTACATTGTTTAACCTCTAAAAAATGTTGGGTATGAACAGCGATTTTGCTGTTCATACCCGAAATTGGCGTGTTATATTTTTGGTGTGAATTCAAAAAATACGCAAACTACGCCAACCTCATCTACAGTAA
>Ga0247843_1002962_pt1 | contig 29098 bp, 28 predicted proteins | sample LaCruzMarch2017__FD_192420 | JGI IMG/M metagenome (GOLD analysis project Ga0247843, IMG submission 192420) | Freshwater microbial communities from meromictic Lake La Cruz, Castile-La Mancha, Spain - LaCruzMarch2017_8m | ecosystem: Environmental > Aquatic > Freshwater > Lake | place: Spain... | reverse complement strand
AGTCGCGCGGCTCCGCGCGCATGGCCAAGTCGCGCGGCTCCGCGCGCATGGCCAAGTCGCGCGGCTCCGCGCGCATGGCCAAGTCGCGCGGCTCCGCGCGCATGGCCACATCATGCAGGTCGTGCCGCGCCTGGCGTTCCTGGTGCGCGAAGGCCAGGATGGTCTCCCCGGCCGCCACCCGCGCCGCCAGCCCTTCCTGGCCCGGAAGCCGGCGCAATAGCCCAAGGCCCAGCACCACGCTGGCCAGATAGGGTTCCACCACCAGCGAGCGGCCGAACGCCTCCATCACCAGCATGGTCTCGACGGGGCCGCCGCCGAAGCCGCCCTGCTCCTCGGTCAGCGGCAGGCCGAGCAGGCCGAGTTCGGCCATCGCCGCCCAGTTCGCAGTGGAGAAACCGTGGGGCTCGCGCCGCGCCGCCTGGCGGCGCTCGAAATCGGCGTAGCGGTCGGCCACCAGCCGGCCGACGCTGTCGGCCAGCAGGCGCTGATCCTCGGTCAGGTCGAAATCCATGCTCAGAGCCCCAGAAAGGCTTTGGCGATGATGTTCCGCTGAATCTCGTTCGACCCGCCATAGATCGACACTTTGCGGTAGTTGAAGAACAGCGGCGCCGCCGCATCCGCCCATTCCGGCCCGACCGAGGGCAGGTTCAGCCCCTCCTCCTCCGCCGCGGGGCGGGGCAGCGCATAGGGGCCGGCCACATCCACCAGCAACTGCGTCGCCTGCTGCTGGACCTCGCTGCCCTTGATCTTCAGGATCGAGCTGGACGGGTCGGGCCGGTCGGCCGACTGGCTGCGCTGCGCCGCCACCATCCGCATCTGGGTGATCTCCAGCGCCTTCAGCTCGATCTCGCTCCAGGCCAGGCGGCGGCGGAAATCCGGATCGTCCCAGACCATGCCGACGCCGGCCGGGGTTTCCTGCGCCAGGCGCTTCACCCGCGCCAGCCTTTCCTTCGTCATGCCGATGCGCGCGATGCCGATCCGCTCGTTGCTCAGCAGGAATTTTGCGTAATCCCAGCCGCGATTGAGCTCGCCGACCAGGTTTTCGGCGGGCACGCGGACCTCGTCGAAGAACACCTCATTCACTTCCTGCCCGCCATCGATCGTGGTGATCGGGCGCACGGTGATCCCGGGGCTGCGCATATCGACCAGCAGGAAGGAGATGCCGGCCTGCTTCTTCGCGGCCGGGTCGGTGCGCACCAGGCAGAAGATCCAGTCGGCATACTGGCCGAGCGTGGTCCAGGTCTTCTGGCCATTGACGATGAAATCATCGCCGTCGCGCACCGCGCTGGTCTTGAGGCTGGCCAGATCGGACCCCGCGCCGGGCTCGGAGAAACCCTGCGCCCACCAGATGTCGAGGTTGGCAGTGGCCGGCAGGAAGCGGGCCTTGTGCGCTTCCGACCCGAAGGTGGCGATCACCGGGCCCACCATGTTCACGTTGAAGCCAAGCGGCTGCGGCACCGCGGCCGCCTGCAACTCCTCGACATACAGATAGCGCTGCACCGGCGACCAATCCTGCCCGCCCCAGGCCAGCGGCCAGTTCGGCACGGCCAGGCCGCGCGCATGCAGGATGCGCTGGCTGGTGACGTAATCCTCGCGCGCGAGGGTGCGGCCCTCGCTGACCTTGCGGCGGATCTCGGCGGGGATGGCGCTGCGGAAGAAGGCGCGCAGCTCGTCGCGGAAGGCCAATTCATCGGCGGTGAAGCGCAATTCCATCGGTCAATTCTCCATCTCGGCGCGCAGCGCGCTGGCCAGAAGCTTGCCGGCTGGGCTGCGCGGCAGCGCATCCCGCACTTCCAACGCGGCGGGCAGCTCATGCTTGCCCAGCCGGTCGGCGAGGAACGCCCGCAAGCCGTCCAGGGTCATCGGCGCTGCCCCGGGCTTGAGCGCAAGATAGGCTTTGGCGGCCTGGCCGCGATAGGCGTCCGGCACGCCGATCACGATGCATTCCGCCACGTCGGGATGCTCATGGATCGCCTGCTCGATCTGCGCCGGATAGACGTTGAAGCCCCCCGACAGGATCATGTTCTTGCGGCGATCGACCAGGGTGAAGAAGCCTTGCGGATCCATCCAGCCCGTGTCGCCGGTCAGGAACCAGCCATCGGCAAAGGCAGCCCGGCTTTCTTCCGGCCGGTTCCAATAGCCGGCGCAGACATTGGGGCCGCGGATGGCGATCTCGCCCACCTCGCCCGGTGCCAGCGCCCGCGCCGGGTCGTCCAGCGCGACGATGCGCAGTGCGATCCCGGGCAGCGGCAGCCCGATCAGGCCCGCGCGGCGCGGCGCCCCGGGCGGGATGCGCGTGCCGGCCGGGCAGGTTTCCGTCATGCCCCAGCCGCCGCCGATCGGCAGGCCGAGCCTGGCTTCCAGCTGGGTCTGCACCTCGAAGGGCATGGGCGCGCCGCCGGAACTGACCTGTCGGAGGGAGGAAAGGTCGGCGGTGGCCAGCGCCGGATGGTTGGCGATCGCCACCCACATGGTGGGCACGCCCGAGAAGCTGGTGATGCGGTGCGTCGCCACATCGGCGAACCATTGCGCCGCATCGAAGCGCGGCCGCAGATGGATCAGCGCGCCTTCCGCCAATTGCCGCAGCAGTACCGCGGTGAGTGCGAAGATATGGAACAGCGGCAGCAGCAGCAGGATGCGCGCCGTGCCCTCGGGCAGCGAGGTGGCGTCGCGCCAGGCACGGTAGATGGCGATGGCGGCCGTCAGGTTGGCATGGGTCAGGATCGCGCCCTTGGGCGTGCCGGTGGTGCCGCCGGTATATTGCAGGACCGCCACGTCCGACGGCGCGATGGCGGGCCAGGCGGCGGGCGGATCGGCCTCGGGCAGCGGCGCGAAATCAGTCGCGGCGTCGGTGCCGCCGAAGGCCGCCTCGGGCGCCAGCAGCACCTGGCCAACCACGCCCTCGGCGCTGAGCCAGGTGGCGGTCGCGACCAGCGGCTCGGCGCCGCCCACGATCAGCCAGGTGGCGCCGGAATCCTTGATTTTGTGGGCGATCTCCCGCCGCGCATCCAGGGCCGACAGATGCGTCACGCGCGCGCCGGTCCGCAGCACGCCAAAGAAGCAGACCGGGTGCCAGAGGGAATTGGCCATGTACAGCGCCACCGCATCGCCGGGCCGAACCCCGCGCGCGATCAACCCCGCCGCCAGCCGATCCGCCGCGCGCTTGAGCGCCGCATAGCTCAGCACATTGGCGCGATGTTCCAGCGCGGGCAGCGCGCCGAAGCGCGCTGCCACCGCATCGAGGAAGGCGGGCAGCGTGCCTTCGGGGATCGGCTGGTCCCAGCGACATTCCGGCGGGTAGCTGGCCTCCCACGCGGGCATCAGAGGTCGCCGAAGCCCCGCCCCTGCCCCGCCAGCTCCGCCAGCAGCGGCGCGGGCTTCAGGGTTTCGTCGCCGGTGGCGGCGGCGAATGCCGCAAGCCGGGCCGCCACGGCGCCGAGGCCGCGCGCATCCGCATGGTGCATCGGCCCGCCGCGCCAGGCCGGCCAATTATAGCCATGCAGCCAGACCACATCGATGTCGCCCGGCCGCGCCGCGATGCCCTCCTCCAGGATGCGCGCGCCTTCATTCACCATGGGCAGGACCAGCCGGTCGAGGATTTCCTCGGGCGACACCGCGCGACGGGCCACGCCCTCGGCCGCCGCGATCGCCGCGATCCGCGCCGGCAGGTCCGGATCGGCCAGGCCGCTGCGCGCCCCATCCGGATACAGATAGAAGCCGGCGCCGGTCTTCTGGCCGAGCCGCCCGGCAGCCACCAGCGCATCCGCCACCGGCGCCCGCCCCCCGGTCGCCTGCCGCACCCGCCAGCCAATATCGAGGCCCGCGAGATCGGTCATGGCGAAGGGCCCCATCCGAAAGCCGAAGCCGGTCAGCGCCGCATCCACCTGGTCGGGCGTGGCGCCTTCCAGCAGCAGCCGTTCCGCCTGTCGGCTGCGCTGGGCCAGCATGCGGTTGCCGACGAAGCCAAAGCAGGTGCCGACCACCACCGGCACCTTCTTCAACTGCCGCCCCACCTCCACCGCGGTCGCCAGCGCCGTGGGATCGGTGGCGCCCGCGCGCACCACTTCCAGCAGCCGCATGACGTTGGCCGGCGAGAAGAAATGCATCCCCAGCACATCGCCCGGCCGGCCGCTGGCCGCCGCCATCGCATCGATGTCGAGGTAGGAGGTGTTGCTGGCCAGCACGGTCCCCGGCCGGGTCACCGCGCCGAGCGTGCCAAAAACCTGCTTCTTGAGGTCGAGATCCTCGAACACCGCCTCCACCACCAGATCAGCGGGGGCGGCGGCTTCGAGCCCGACCGCGCCCTCGATCCGGCCGAGCCGCGCCGCCATCTGCTCAGGCGTCAGGCTGCCGCGCGCGACGCTGGTCTCATAGGTGCCGCGGATGCGGGCCAGGCCGCGCTCCATCGCCGCCGCATCGGTCTCGATCATGGTCACCGGGATGCCGGCATTGGCAAAGCACATGGCGATGCCCGCCCCCATGGTGCCGCCCCCCAGCACCGCCGCGCGCGCCACGGGGCGCGCCGCGGTGCCCGGCGGCAGCCCGGCCACGCGCGCCGCCGCCCGTTCGGCGAAGAAGGCATGCCGCAGCGCCTTGCTGCGCGGATCGGCGACCAGCGCCAGGAAGGCGGCGCGCTCGGCCGCCAGCGCTTCGGCGAGCGGCAGGGTGAAGGCGTTGCGGACGCAGGCGATGCAGGCTTCGACCTGCGGTTCCTCGGCGGCGCGGCGGGCGAGCTTGGCGGCGGCGGCCTCGAAGGCCTCGCGCGGGCCGAGTCCGGCATCGCGGGCACCGGCGGGCAGCGGGCGCGGCCCCTCGGCCAGGCGCAGCGCCAGCGCCATGGCCTCGGCAACCGGGTCATCGGCCAGCGCGTCCAAAAGGCCGGCCGCCAGCGCGGCGCCGGCGGGCAGCGGGTCGCCGCTGGTCATCAGGGCGAGTGCGGCCGGCGCCCCCATCAGGCGCGGTGCGCGCTGGGTGCCGCCGGCGCCGGGCAGCAGGCCGAGCTTCACCTCGGGCAGGCCCAGGCTGGCCCCTGGCCCGCCGACGCGCGCCAGGCAGCCCAGCGCCAATTCCAGCCCGCCGCCCAGCGCCGCGCCATGGATGGCGGCCACCACCGGCTTCGGGCTGGCTTCGAAGGCGGCGACCACCTGTTGCAGGATCGGCGCCTGCGGCGGCTTGCCGAATTCGCTGATGTCGGCGCCCGCCACCCAGCTGCGGCCATCCGCGGCCAGCACGATGCCGCGCACCGAAGGGTCGGCCACGGCCTTGTCCAGCGCGGCCACCAGGGCCGCCCGCAGCGCCGCCGACAGGGCGTTCACCGGCGGGTTGGCGATGGTCAGGCGGGCGACGCCACCCGCGATCTCGATCCGCACCGGTCCGTTCATGGCGCCCTCCTGCTCTGGTCGCTACTCGTCCGCGATCGGTCGCGGATGGTCAAGGCGCGACGCGCGCGCCAGGATGGCGCATGGCCATTCCCGACCACCTCGCCCCCCTGCTCCGCAACCGGCTGCGCCTGCCGATGATTGGGGCGCCCCTGTTCCTGATCAGCGGGCCGGAGCTGGTCCTGGCGCAGTGCCGCGCCGGCATCATCGGCGCCTTCCCGGCGCTGAATGCGCGGCCGGCCGAGATGCTGGACACCTGGCTCGGCCAGCTGCGCGCCGAACTCGGCCCCGCGGACGCGCCCTTCGCGGTGAACCAGATCGTGCATGCCTCCAACGATCGGCTGGAGGCCGACCTGGCGGTCTGTGCCGCGCATCGCGTGCCGATCATCATCACATCCCTGCGTGCCCCGCAGGGCGTGGTGGATGCGGTGCATGGCTGGGGCGGGATCGTGCTGCACGATGTCACCAACCTGCGCCATGCCGAGAAGGCGCTGGAGGCCGGGGTTGATGGGCTGGTGCTGGTGGCGGCCGGCGCGGGCGGGCATGCCGGCGCGCTCTCGCCCTTCGCGCTGGTCGATGAGGTGCGGCGCATCTGGGACGGGCCCATCGCGCTGTCCGGGTCGATCACGCGCGGGCGGCAGGTGCTGGCGGCGCAGGCCATGGGGGCCGACCTCGCCTATGTCGGCACGCGCTTCATCGCCAGCGCCGAGGCCAGGGCCGCCGACCCTTACAAGCAGATGGTGGTGGAAAGCCGCGCCGCCGACATTCTCTACACGCCCTTCTTCACGGGCGTGCCGGGCAATTACCTGAAGCCCTCCATTGCGGCGGCCGGCCTGGACCCGGAGGCGCTGCCCGCCGCCGACAAGAGCACGATGAGCTTCGCCTCCACCCGGGTGAAAACCTGGCGCGACATTTGGGGCGCCGGCCAGGGGGTTGGCGGCATCGCGGACGCGCCGCCGGTGGCCGATCTGGTGGCGCGGATGGCGGCCGAGTATGCGGCGGCGAAGGATCAGCTTCAGCGCTTGTGACAGGCGACGAAATGGCCCGGCCGCACTTCCCGCAATTCCGGCACGCGGGCGCGGCAATCGCCCGCATCGGCGATCGGGCAGCGCGTGTGGAAATTGCAGCCCGGGGGCGGGTTGAGCGGGCTCGGCACATCTCCCGTCAGCCGGATGCGCTGGCGCTTCAGGGTCGGGTCCGGGATCGGCACGGCGGAGAGCAGCGCCTCGGTATAGGGGTGCTGCGGCGACACATACAGGTCGCGCGCCGGCGCGATTTCCACCATGCGGCCGAGATACATCACCGCCACGCGGTTGCTGATATGCTCCACCACCGACAAATCATGCGCGATGAACAAATAGGTCAGGCCGAATTTCTGCTGGAGATCCTCGAGCAGGTTCACCACCTGCGCCTGGATCGAGACGTCGAGCGCGCTGACCGGCTCATCGCAGACGATCAGCTTGGGCGAGACGGCGAGCGCGCGGGCAATGCCGATGCGCTGGCGCTGGCCGCCGCTGAATTCATGCGGGAAGCGGCGCATATGGTCGGCGGCGAGGCCGACCGTTTCCAGCAATTCGACCACCCGTTCCTCACGGGCGTGCGCGCTGGCGGCCAGGCCGTGGATGGTGAGCGCCTCGCCGATAATGGCGCCGACACTCATGCGCGGATTGAGGCTGGCGAAAGGGTCCTGGAAGATGATCTGCATGTCGCGCCGGAGCGCGCGCAGCGCATCGGGCGACAGCGCGAGCACATCCTGGCCCTCGAAGCGGACCTCGCCGGCGGTGGGTTCGATCAGGCGCAGGATCAGCCGGCCGGTGGTGGATTTGCCGCAGCCGGATTCGCCCACAAGCCCGAGCGTCTCGCCCTTCGCCATGCTGAAGGACACGCCCGAGACGGCATGCACCTGCGCCACCGTCCGGCGCAGCACGCCGCCCTTCACGTCGAACCGCTTGACCAGGTTGGTCACGTCGAGGAGCGGCGCGCTCATGCGGCAATCGCCTCAGCATGGTGGCAGGCCACGCGGTGGCCGGGGGCGATGGTGCGCAACGGGGGCTCGGCGGCGGTGCAATCGGGCGTCGCATGCCGGCAGCGGGCGGCGAAGCGGCAACCGATGGGTGGATTGATCAGGCGCGGCACGGTGCCGGGAATGGCTTCGAGCCGCCGATGGGTGGTGGCCGCGAGATCGAGGCGGGGGATCGAGCGGATCAGCCCCTGCGTGTAGGGGTGCAGCGGGCGGGCGAACAGGTCGCCCACCGGCGCTTCCTCCACCACCTTGCCGGCATACATCACCACGACGCGCTGCGCGGTTTCCGCGACGACGCCCATCGCATGGGTGATCAGCAGCACCGCCATGCCGAGGCGCTGCTTCATCTCGTTCAGCAAATCCAGGATCTGCGCCTGGATCGTGACATCCAGGGCCGTGGTCGGTTCATCGGCGATGACCAGCTTCGGGTTGCAGGCCAGCGCCATGGCGATCATCACGCGCTGGCGCATGCCGCCCGAGAATTGATGCGGATAATCCGCCACGCGGCGCGCGGCGTTGGGGATCTGCACCAGCGCCAGCAATTCCGCCGCGCGATCCATGGCGGCGCGGCGGCCGAGCCCCTCATGCTGGCGCAGCGTCTCGGCGATCTGCTGGCCGACCGTATAGACCGGGTTGAGGCTGGTCATGGGCTCCTGGAAGATGAAGCCGATCTCCTTCGAGCGGATCTGGCGCATGCGCTCCGGCGAGGCCGGCACCAGATCCTCGCCCTGCCAGCTTATGCTGCCCGCGGCGATGCGACCGGGCGGCATGGCGATCAGCTTCAGGATGGTCATGGCGGTCACGGTCTTGCCGCAGCCGCTTTCGCCCACCACGCACAGCGTCTCCCCGGCATCGAGGCCGAGCGAGACGCCATCCACCGCCTGCACCACGCCATCATCGGTGCCGAAATGCACCTTGAGGTCCGTGATCTCCAGCAGGCGATGCATCACTTGACCCGTCGCGGGTCGAGCGCGTCGCGCAGCCCATCGCCGACGAAGTTGATGCTGAGCACGGTCAGGAAGATCGCGAGGCCCGGGAACAGCGCCCAGTGCGGCGCGAAATCCAGATTATCCTTGGCGTCGAACAGCAGCCGGCCCCAGGTCGGGATATCCGGCGGGAAGCCGAGGCCGAGGAAGGACAGGGTGCTTTCCGCGATGATCGCGGCGGCGACGTCGATGGTGGCGGCGACGATCACCGGACCCAGCGCATTCGGCAGGATGTGGCGCACCACCAGCCGTGGGCGCGAGGCGCCGAGCGCGCGCGCGGCCTCGACGAATTCCTTCTCGCGGAGCGAGAAGAATTGCGCCCGCACCAGCCGTGCCACGGGCATCCAGCGAAAGCCGCCGATGACCGCGACGATCAGGATGAAGACGCCCATTTCCTGCCCGACAATGCCGGTGAGCGAATCGCGGAACAGGTAGATGATCAGCAGCAGCAGCGGCAGTTCCGGCAGCGCCAGGAACAGGTCGGTCAGCCACATCAGCGCCGCATCCACGCGCCCGCCCGCCATGCCGGCGACGGCGCCGATCAGCACGCCGACGCTGATCGCCACCAGCATGGCGGCAAAGCCGACCGCCAGCGAAATGCGGCCGCCATAGAGAATGCGCGCCAGCAGATCCTGGCCCAGATCGTCGGTGCCCAGCGGATGTTCCCAGGAAGGGCCCTGCAGCCGCTGGGTGAAGTCGATCTCGTCGATCGGCACGCGCCAGATGAAGGGCCCGGCCAGCACGGCGAAGACCAGCGTGAACAGGATGACCGCGCAGACGACCGCCAGCCGGTGCTTGCGGAAGCGCCGCCAGGCTTCCCCCCAGGGGCCGATGCGCGGGCGCCCGGGGACCGCCGTGCTAGCGGTAGCTGATGCGGGGATCGAGCCAGCCATACAGGATATCCGCGAGCAGGTTGAAGGCGATGACGAGGAAGGCGGTGACGAAGGTGACCGCCATGATCACGGGCGTGTCGTTGGCCAGGATCGCGCTGATCAGCAGCGACCCGATGCCGGGCACGCGAAAGATCTGTTCCGTGACGATGGCGCCGCTGAACACGATCGGCATTTGCAGCGCGACCAACGTGACCACCGGGATCATCGCGTTGCGCACCACATGGCGGTTGATGACGCGGCCTTCGGGAATGCCCTTGGCGCGCGCCGTGGTCACATGGTCCAGCCGGATCACGTCCAGCACGGCCGAGCGCACGAAGCGCACCCAGGCCGCGCCCTGGAACAGGCCAAGGACCGCGATCGGCATGATCGATTGCCTGATCTGGTCGCCCCACCATTTCCAGCCCGTCGACTGCAAATCCGTGCGGTACACGAAGGGCAGCCAGTCGAGGTAGATCGAGAAGAGCAGGATGAACAGCAGCCCGGTGAAGAAGGTGGGCAGCGAGAAGCCGATGAAGGCCAGCGTATTGGCGATCTGGTCGAAGATCGAATAGGGGCGCATCGCGGCATAGACGCCGACCGGCAGCGCGATGACCAGCGCCAGTACCTGCGACAGGCCGATCACCAGCAGGGTGGTCGGCAGGCGTTGCAGGATCAGGTCCGCCACCGGGATGCGGCTGACGAAGGAATAGCCCCAATTCCCCTGCAACATCGCCAGCAGCCAGGCGAAGTAGCGCTCATGGATCGGGTCATCCAGGCCGAGCGAGGCGCGCAGATTGGCGCGCACCTCGGGCGGGATGGCCGGGTTGGTGGCCAGCTCCTCGAACGGGTCGCCCGGCGCCAGGGCGAGGATGGTGAACAGGATCACGCTGATCCCGAGCAGGCTCGGGATCGCGATGATCAGGCGGCGGACGAGATACTGGCTCACACGCGAAGTCCGGCGCGGATCAGGTCTCGCGCCACCAATCGTTGATCATCCACATGGTGGTGTCCCAGCCGCTCAGCACATGGCGCAGATTGTTCAGGCTGGCGCTGACGGTGGGGCGGCCGACCAGCGGGATGACGTGGTTCGAGCCCACGATCAGATCGTTCAGCTTGATGAACATCGCCGCCCGCTTCACCGGGTCCAGCTCGGCCTGCGCGGCGCGGAAGGTGCTGTCATACTCGTCGTTGCGCCAGCGCGTGATGTTGCGGCCCTGCCAGGAATTGGCCCGGCTCGACACTTCCCACGAGACATACTGGTTCATGAACCGCTCCGGATCGGCCTGCGGCATGGTGGTGGTGTACATCTGCATGTCGGCCCAGAACTTCGTGTAGGTGTCCGGGTTCGCCACATCGGACGAGAAGAACACCGAGGCGACGACCGACTTCAGTTCAAGGTCGATGCCGGCGCGCTGCGCCGCCTGCTTGTAGATCGCCTGGGTGCGCTGGCGCGGCGTATTCACCGAGGTCTGGTAGATGAAGCGCAGCCGCACCCCATCCTTCACGCGGATGCCGTCGCGCCCGCGCACCCAGCCGGCGCCGTCCAGCAATTCGTTCGCGCGGGCGATGTTGAACTCGGAGCGCATGTTGCCCGAGCGGAAGCGCGGCGGGTTGTTCAGGAAGTTGGGCGTCGCGGGACCGCCACGGCCATAGATGAACTGCTCCAGCGCATTCTTGTCGATCAGCAGCGCCATGGCCTGGCGCACGGCAGGATCGCGGAAGGCAGGGTGCTGGGTGCTGACATGGGCGCGCTCACCTTCCACCTCGCGGTTCGGGTCGGCGGCGTTGAGCTGCACGAACTCGACGCCGCCGCCCTCGACGATGTTCACCTTGCCGCGGCCGGCAGCTTCCAGCCGCTTCAGGATCTCATCCTCGACCTGCATGTTCCAGGCATAGTCGAAGTCGCCGGTCTGCAGCACGGCGCGCGCCGCCGACACCGCGTCACCACCGCCCTTGATCTCGATCGTGTCGAAGAACGGGCGGTTGTCCATGTGGTAGTTGGGGTTCAGCCGGCCGCGCAGCAGGTCGCCGGGCGCGAAGCTGTCCAGCAGATAGGCGCCGGTGCCGACGGGGCGGATGTTGGTGGGCGCGTCGCGCGAATTGGCGCCCGCAAAGTCGCGGAACAGGTGCCGCGGGATCATCATGCCGGCCGGCCCCACGAAGGCGTCGGCCCAGAAGGGGGTCGGGCGCGGGAATTCGACGCGCACCGTATAATCATCCACCTTCACGACGTTCACGTCGCTGTAGCTGCCCGAGTTCACCGAGGCGACGGCCGGGTTGCGCGCATACTGCCAGTTGAACACCACGTCGTCGGCCGAGAAATCCTGGCCATCATGCCACTTCACGCCGCGCTTCAGCTTCCAGGTAACCGAGCGCCCATCCTCGGCCAGGCCACGATTCGCGATGCTCGGGATCTCGGCCGCCAGCACCGGGTGCAGCGTGCCATCCGCCGCCCAGCCGGCCAGCGGTTCATAAAAGACGCGGCTGGAATCCTGGTTGGTCGTACCGGCCGCGAAGTGCGGGTTCAGCAGCGTCGATGCCTGCCAGTAGAGGATCTTGAGCTGCCCGCCGCCGCCGCGCCGCGTCGGGCGATAGGCCGGCACGGATTGCGCAGAGGCCGGGTTGATGCCGTGCAGCGCCAGAAGCTGGGTTGCCATCGGCGCGGTCAGGCCAACGGCGGCCAACCGCTTCACGAAGCCGCGGCGCGACAGGCTGCCACGCTGCACACGGCCAATCATCTGCCGGAGATCGTCTTCCGTCATTCCCATCTCTCCTGTGAAGCCCTGCCGGCCTTGCCGGCATTTTCCCAAAGCGGCCGGCTTTGCCGGCTCTGTCCCCTAGGGTTAACGCTAACGCGAAATCATTGCGCCGCGCCAGCCCGAAGCGATCAGCCGAGTTCGTTTCGAACAACCGATGCCCAGTAGGCGACGCCGAGGGGGATGATGTCGTCATTGAAGTCGAAATGCGGGGTGTGCAGGTTGGGTGACGTCCCGTCGGGTCCGTTGCCGGCGCCGATGAACATGAAGTTGCCCGGGCGCTGTTCGAGCATCAGCGAAAAATCCTCGCCGCCGGTCACCGGCACCATCTCGCCATCCACATCGGCCGGATCGACCAGCCGGCTGGCCGCGGCCAGCGCCAGGTCGGTCTGCGCCGGGTGGTTCACGGTCGCCGGGACGCCGCGCCGATAGGTGACCTCGGCGGTCGCGCCATGCATGGCGGCCAGCCCATGCGCCAATTCGCCGATTCGCCGTTCCAGCAGGTCGCGGGTGGCCGCGCGGTAGCTGCGCGACGTGCCGGTCACGGTCAGCGTGGCCGGCATGACGTTGGAGGAGACGGGCGAGCCCCCCTCGATGGAACCCACGCTCAGCACCGCGGAATCCAGCGCGCCGACATTGCGCCCGACAATTGTTTGCAGGCCCAGCACGAAATGCGCCTGCACGATGGTGATGTCGGTCGCCAGGTGCGGTGTCGAGCCGCCATGGCCGCCGGTGCCGCGGAACACCACCTCGAACCGGTCGGCGGCCGCCAGCGCCGGCCCCTTGCGGGTGCCGAAACTGCCCTGGCGCATGGTCGGCTTGTTGTGCAGCCCGTAGATCGCGTCGCAGGGGAAGCGTTCGAACAGCCCATCCGCCAGCATCGCCCTGGCGCCGCCGAGACCTTCTTCCGCGGGCTGGAAGATCAGGTGGACGGTGCCGCCGAAATCCCGGTTCGCCGCCAGCCAGCGGGCCGCGCCCAGCAGCATGGTGGTGTGCCCATCATGGCCGCAGGCATGCATGATGCCAGGCCGCGTGGATGCGTAGGGCTTGCCGGTGGCTTCCGGGATCTGCAGCGCGTCCATGTCGGCGCGCAGCCCGATGGCCCGGTTGCCGGGCCGGTTGCCGCGAATGCTGGCGACCACGCCGAACTGCCCGACGCCTTCCGTCACCTCAAGGCCCAGCGCCCGCAGCTCGCGCGCGACCAGCGCCGAGGTGCGTGCCTCGGTCATGCCAAGCTCCGGATGGGCGTGGATGTCCCGCCGGATTTCGGCCAATTCCGGCAGCCAGGCCGACACTTGCTCGATCACCGCCCGTTCCATGCCAGCCCCCATTCTGCCATTGGTGAAGCTTCGCGCCGGCGCCTGCCGAATTCAAGCCGGCGGATGCCCGCTTGTGACAACGCCATGTCGTCCTGTAATCGGGGATCAGAGGAACCCAGCGCGTGACCGAGACAATGGCAACGCGGCCGCCCGGCCATATCGAAAATGACGTGCTGGTCGGCCAGGACGGCATGTTGTTCCTGGCCGGCGGGGCGCATCGGGTGCTGGCCCACCTGACCGGACAATTGCCGCTGCCTGCCGCCTCCCTGGCGGCCTTCCAGGCCAATCACCGGGCGCGCGTCAGGCTTCTGGACCAGCGCAAGATCAGCTTCGTCCACCTTATCACCCCCGACAAGCACGCGGTGGTGCCGCAGCTTTGGCCCTTCGCGGACCAGCCGCCCCGGCTGCTGGCCGATGCGCTGCTGGGGCAGATGGGGGAGGCGACGCACCACATCCTGCATCCGCGCGACCAGCTGCGGGCCGCTGGGCTGGATGCGGTTTCGCGCGTGGATTCGCACTATACGGACCTTGGCACCATCATCGTGGCGACCGCCCTGGCCGAGCGGCTGACGGGGCGCGATCCGGCCCCCGAGCGAGCCGCCCTGCTCGCCGGGCTGACAGCCTGGCGGGAGCAGGCAGGCGATCTCGGCGGCAAGCTCTCGCCGCCGGTCACCGCGCGGGAGAGGGTGTATGCGCGCGGCCTGCCGGGCCGGATGCTGACCAACGACGTGCGGGGCGGCAATACCGGCATCATCGACATCCACCTGAACCGCAGCGCAGCCTTGCCGCAGCGCCTGGCCCTGGTGGGCGATTCCTTCGGCCGCCATGTGGCAAAGTTCCTGCGGCCCTGGTTTCGCGAAATTTTGTTTATCCGCAGCCAGTATTTCCACCCCGAAATGCTGAGCCTGTTCCAACCTCACCACGTCGTAACCCAAAATGCCGAACGCTATCTCGCCAACACCAAGCCAGACGAAGGCCGCGGTCATTTCCTACTCTTGCCGATGGGCGGACGGGAACCCTACGTTCCGTCGGCAGAATTCGTGACGACGCTCCAGGCTGTATTGTCGGTGGGCCGCCGACCCTATGCGGAATTCACGCGCCAGGAATTCGGCGGCTAGGTCGGGAATGGTTTACGCAACCATGGTGATACAGTCGCTGCCACAGAAGTCGACCTGGAAGGGAAACGCTGGAGGTGTCTGACACCGGAGCATCAAGACCGCACGCGCCGCTTTTCATTGTGGGATCGCCGCGATCGGGCACCAGCGCGCTGGCAGATGTCGCCTTGGCCGCCGGCTATAGCGGCTTCCGGGAGGGCATGTTCCTCTCGTTGATCACCCAGGTCTCGGCCGCGGTGAACATGCAATTCGCCACCTACGCCACCCCGCCGAGCCCGGAGGTGCTGATCGGCCGGCTCGACCGCACCGCCGTCAACCGTGCCCTGGCCGAGACCATCGCGGGCTTCGCGCGGTCGGCCAACAAGGTCGAGCCCTGGTTCGACAAGACCGGCAACCCCGAGATGATCGAGGCCATCCCGATGCTGCGGGAAATCTGGCCGGATGCCGTGTTCCTGTTCGCCAAGCGCCGCGCGATCGAGAATGTCGTCTCCCGCCTGCGCAAATTCCCGGGCCTCGGCTTCGCCTATCATTGCCGGGACTGGGCGCGGAACATGGCGGCCTGGCGCCAGGTCGCACCCACCCTGCCGCCGGCCGTCCGCCGGGAAGTCGACCAGCAGGACATGATCCAGCAGCCCGACATCATCGCCGCCGAACTCCAGGTATTCCTTGGGCTCGGCGTGGACCGGCGGGTGCCGATGCGCCGCGCCATGTCGGACAGCCGCCCGCAGGAGACCTCGGCAGGCACCGCCGAACGCCGCCTGGACCTGGCCGCCACCGGCTGGAGCCCGGCCGACATCAGCACCTTCAAGACCATCTGCGGGCCCGAAATGCAGGCCTTCGGCTATTCCATGGACGAAAGCTACTGGGCCTGACGGCGCAGGGGGCGCCGGAGTCCCCCGCCGCTCAGCCCATGCAGCGCATGAACAGCGTGGAGGGGTGCGCCACCTCGCCCACTTCCGCCGCGCCGCGCGGCGCGCCCTCGGCCAGGCGCGGTTGCACCCCGGCGGCGCGCAGGAACTCCAGCGCCTCGCTGCCCTTCACCGCGAAGTTCACATTCTGCGGAATATCGCCGGTGCGCTGCGCCACGCGCTGGGCATTGAGCTTGGAGACGACAACGCCCACAACCTGCCCCGCCATGTCCAGCAGCGGGCCGCCGGAATTGCCCGGCTGCACCGGCGCGCTGATCTGGAATTGGCCCTGATTATCGGACAGGCCGGCCAGCGCCGAGATCTCGCCGGTGGTCAGGGTCGGGCCGGAGCTGAGCAGGCCAGCCAGCGGGAAGCCATAGGTCACCACCCCCTCACCGCGCCGCAGCCCCTGGTTGCGCCGGAAGGCCAAGGGCGGGCCGGCATTCTCCGGCACTTCGACCAGCGCCAGGTCGCGGTCACGGTCGGCCCGCAGCACGCGCGCCGGCAGGTCGGCACCGGCGGCGTTGCGCACCCGCACGCTGCGGCAATCATCGATCACATGGGCGTTGGTCACCGCCCGCCCCGGGGCCACCACGAAGCCCGTGCCGGAGGAGAGCATCCGCCCCGTGCCACCCGGCACCGGCGCGGCGGGTGCCCCGGGCTTGCCCGGCGCAGCCGCTTGTGGCCCTGGGCCGCCCGCGCCGAGTGGCGGCGGCTTTTGCGTGGGCAGCGGCGGGAAGCCCTGGGCGATCGCCATCTGGCCCGGCACGGCCAGCAGCATGGGCAGGACGGCAAGCAAAAGGGCGCGGCGCATGCTTCGAGTCTTGCGCCGGCCGCGCCCGGCCGTCAACGACAGGCGCGTCACAGCAGCCCTTCGCGCCGGAAGGACAGATGCCGTCCGCGGCCGATGATCAGATGGTCATGCACCACGATGCCGAGCGCCGCCGCGGCCGCCTTCACCTCGGCCGTCATCTCGATGTCGGCACGGCTCGGCGTGGGGTCACCCGAGGGGTGGTTGTGCACCAGGATCAGCGCCGTGGCGTTCAGCGCGATGGCGCGCTTCACCACCTCCCGCGGGTAGACGGGCGTGTGGTTCACCGTGCCCTCGGCCTGCGCCTCATCGGCCAGCAGCCGGTTCTTGGCGTCCAGGAACAGCACGCGGAACTGCTCGATGGGCGCGCGGGCGGTGGCGGCCGTGAGATACGCGATCAGCCGGTCCCAATTGTTCAACAGCGGCGCGTCGCGCAGTTCGGCCACCATCATGCGCAGCGCCGCCGCCTGCACGGCCTTGAGCGCGGCGGCGCCCGCCTCGCCCATGCCCTCCACCTCCATCAGCGCCGGTGGCGGCGCGGCCAGCGCCTCGGCGAAGCTGCCGAAGCGCGCGATCAGCGCGCGCGCGATGGGCTTGGTGTCGCGCCGTGGCAGCGCGATGAACAGCAGCATCTCCAGCAGCTCATGGTCGGCCAGCGCCGCCGGCCCGGCGGTCAGCAGCCGGTTGCGCAGCCGTGACCGATGGCCGAGGTAGCCCGGCGGCGCTGGCCCATCCGGCATCAGGCCAGGCAGCCCGAGCAGGGCCTCCGACATTTCGGGCTTGATGGGCGGCTTGCGTGCCATGCACGCCCAGACTGCGCAAAGCCCGCCGGCAATTCAACCGTGCCGCGCGCTGCCGCGCCCGGTCAGCCCCGCGCGTGCGGGCGGTGCAGCCCGGCCGGTGAGAGGGTGAAGATCTCCACCCCCTCCTCGGTGACGCCAACCATATGCTCGAACTGCGCGGACAGGCTGCGGTCGCGGGTCACCGCCGTCCAGCCATCGTCGAGGATCTTCACCTCGGGCCGGCCGGCATTGATCATCGGCTCGACCGTGAAGAACATCCCAGGCCGCAGCGTCGGGCCCTCACCGGGGCGGCCGAAATGCAGCACGTTCGGCGGCTCATGGAAGCGCCGGCCAATGCCATGGCCGCAGAAATCCCGCACCACCGCGAAGCGGTGCCGCTCGGCAAAGGCCTGGATCGCGTGGCCGACATCACCCAGCGTGGCGCCGGGGCGGATGGCCGCGATGCCGCGCATCATCGCCTCATAGGTGACATCCATCAGCAGCCTGGCCTTGGTGGAAGGCTGGCCCACCGCATACATGCGGCTGCTATCGCCATGCCAACCATCCAGGATGACGGTGACGTCGATGTTCACGATGTCGCCCTCGATCAGCGCCCGCTCGCCCGGGATGCCGTGGCAGACCACATGGTTGATCGAGGTGCAGCAGGATTTGGTGTAGCCGCGATAGCCGAGCGTCGCCGGAATGGCATGGTTGGCCAGCGTGAAATCGTGGATGATCCGGTCGATCTGCTCGGTCGTGATACCCGCCTGCACATGCGGGGTGATCATGTCGAGCGTCTCGGCGGCCAGGCGGCCGGCCAGGCGCATCCCCACGAAATCCTCCGGGGTGTGAAGGGGAATGCGGCGCTGCTCGCCGCCCTGCTGCTCCATGTTGGTCTCGAATGCTCAGATTAAGCGATCAAAATGCGGGTGTGCGCGCATGGATGCAAGCCCGCGCGCGCTCAGCGGATCGTGTCGCCCGCCTTCTGCTCCCCCACCTTATGCTCCCCCACCTTATGCTCAACACTGCCGAGCGCATCGGCCAGCCGGTGGGTGGCGCTGCCCGGCCGGGCGGGCTGCTGCTGGCTGGCATGCGGCGCCCAGCCGGTCAGCATCAGCAGGTGCAGCGGCGCCGCATAGCCTTCAGGCCCCGGCGGCACGGCGGCCAGCATGCGCGGGAACAGGCCGCGCGGCGGGGTGCGCGGGTCGCGCGCCAGCACCGCATTCGCCTCACCGGCCGCTTGCAGGTCCCGCAGCAGGCCAAGCGGGGTGGCCCAGGCGAGGGGAAGCGCCTCGGCATCCGCCACCGGCAGGGCGAAGCCCGCCCGCTGCAGCAGGCCGGCGGCATCGCGCAGCGTCGGGAAGGGCGAGATCCGCGCCGCCACGCCGCCCCGCAAGGCAAGCTCGGCCTCGGCCAGCGCGGCGCGCCAGGGGTGCAGCGTGCCAAGCCCCGGCAGGCTGGCCAGCAGCAGCCCATCGGGCGCCAGGCAGCGCCGCAGTTGGATCAGCGCGCCCGGCAAATCGTTCACCCAATGCAGGGACAGGCTGGCCACGACCAGGTCGAAACTGTCGGCGCCGAAGGGCAGCGCTTCCTCATCGGCGGCCAGCGCCCGCCCGCCCGCCCCCGCGGCCATCCGGGCCGAGAGGTCGGCGCTGACCACGAAGGGAATGCCCCGCGCCGCCAGCCGGGGCGCCACGGCGCCGCGCCCCCCCAGGTCCAGCGCCCGGGTGAAGCGACGCGTGGTATCGTCCAGCCGTTCCAGCAGCAATTCGGCGGCGGCGTCCAGGATGGGGGCGACGCGGTGCACGGTGGCGGCCGCACGGTCGCGGCGGCGGCGCACCAGCGCGCGGTCGAAAATGGCGTCCATCAGGCGCGCATCAGCGCCCGCACATGGGTGGCCGCCGATCGCGCCAGCGCATCCAAATCGTAGCCGCCTTCCAGCAGGCTGACGATGCGCCCGCCGCACCGGCGTTCGGCCAGCGCGCAAATCGCCTCGGTGATCCAGGCAAAGTCGGGCTCGCGCAGGCGCAGCTGCGCCAGCGGGTCGGCGGCGTGGGCGTCGAAGCCGGCCGAGACCACCACCAGCCCGGGGTCGAAGGCCTCGGCCGCCGCCAGCAGGCGCGTCCAGGCGGCGCGGAAGGCCGTGCCATCGGCGCCGGGGGCCAGGGTTTCGTTCATCACATTGCCGACGCCCACTTCCGAAGGATCGCCGGTGCCCGGATAGCAGGGCGATTGGTGGGAGCTGGCGAAGAAGATGCTCGGGTCGCGCTCCACGATGGCCTGGGTGCCGTTGCCATGGTGCACGTCGAAATCCAGGATCGCCACGCGCGCCACGCCATGGACGGCTTGGGCGTGGCGGGCGGCCACCACCGCATTGGCGAACAGGCAGAAGCCCATCGGCCGCGCGATCTCGGCATGATGGCCGGGCGGGCGGACAGCGCAGAAGGCGCGCCTGACCTCGGCGCCGCACACCGCATCGACGGCGGCGACCGCGGCGCCGGCGGCGCGCAAGGCCGCTTCGGCGCTGCCCTGCGCCATCGAGGTGTCGGCATCCAGCGCCACCCGTTCCCCCGGCTCCGGCCGGATGCCGAGGATGGCGGCGACATAGTTCGCCGGATGCGCGCGCTCAAGCTGCTCGACGGTGGCCTCGGGGGCCTCGTCGCGGATCAGGTCGGCGAATTCCTCGGTGTCGAGGGCCTTCAGCACGGCGCGGACCCGGTCCGGGGATTCCGGATGATGCGCGCCATTGTCATGGCCGAGACAGGCGCGGTGCGACAGCAGCAGCAGGCTCATGCCGGCGGCGCCTCGGCGCGCTTGCGGAGCGTGAAGCGGAAGGCCCCCTTCTCCTCGCTGAAGGCGACCAGCGCATGGCCGGTTTCCTGCGCGAAGGCACGGAAATCGGCCACGCTGGCAGGGTCGGTGGCCAATACGGTCAGGCGGGCGCCCGGCGGCAGCGCACGCAGCGCCTTGTTGGCCTTCAGTACGGGCAGCGGGCAGGTCAGGCCCTGCACATCGAGGATGGTTTCGCTCATCGGCGGACAGCATCATGATGCGCGGTGCGGGGCAAGCCGCATCGCGCGGTTGGGGGTGGCATGGGCTGGCGGATCGGCATCGATGTGGGGGGGACGAAGATCGAGATCGCGGCGCTGGATCCGGCGGGTGCCGTGCGGCTGCGGCGGCGGATCGCCACGCCCCGCGCCTACGGCCTGGCGGTGCCCGCCATCGGCGCCCTGATTGCCGCCGCCGAGGCCGAGATCGGCGCCACCGCCAGCATCGGCGTCGGCATTCCCGGCAGCCTGGATCCGGCAACGCGGCTGATTCGCGGCGCCAACTCCACCTACCTGAACGGCCGGCCGCTGCAGACGGATCTGGAGGCGGCGCTCGGGCGCGGCATCAGGATCAGCAACGACGCCAATTGCCTGGCGATGAGCGAGTTTGCCGAGGGTGGCTCGGGCTTCGCCGCCATCCTTGGCACCGGCGTCGGCGGCGGGCTGGTCTGGCAGGGGCAGGTGGTGGAGGGGCGCGGCAGCATTGCCGGCGAATGGGGCCACAATCCCCTGCCCTGGATGACGGAAGCCGAATTCCCTGGCCCGCGCTGCTGGTGCGGTCGGCAGGGCTGCATCGAAACCTTCCTTTGCGGCCCGGCCCTGGCGCGTGACGCCGATGGGCCGGGCGCCGAGGATGCCAGCGCCCTGCCCGCCCGCGCCGCCGGCGGAGACAGCGGCGCCGCGGCCGCGCTCGACCGGCACGCCGGCCGGCTGGCGCGGGCGCTGGCCACGGTGGTGAACCTGGTCGATCCGCCGGAGATCGTGCTGGGCGGCGGCCTGTCGAACATGGCGCACCTTTATGAGGAGCTGCCCCGCCGGATCGCGTCGCACATCTTCTGCGGCGCCTTCACCACGCCGATCCGCCCCGCGCGGCATGGCGATTCCTCGGGCGTGCTCGGCGCGGCGCGGCTCTGGTAAACCCAGACGCCGCAGGTATCTGGGTTTACCGCGCGCCGGGTTGGCGGGCGGCGGCGCGCCAAGCAGCGCAGAAACCCAGGTTCCGAAGGAAGATGGGTGTAGCAGGCTCAGCCCGGCAGGCGGGTGATGCCCCAGACCAGGGCCGCGGCCCCCGCCAGCAGGACCAGGCCGAGCGCCGGATGGCCCATGCGCGGGCGCGGCCCGTCATAGAGAATCGGCAGCCGGAGCTTGCCCGTGATCATCGGGCGCAGCAGGTTCTGACCGCGCAGGACGCGGTAGGCCAGGATCGCCAGGATGTGCAGCACCGCCGCCCCCACGATCGCCCAGAAGACCCGCAGATGCACGCTGGTGGCGGTGTCGCTGACGGCCTCGCCGGCCCAGCGGGCGAGCGGGCCGCGGGTGAAGATCAGATCGTCGGCGAACAGGCCCGAGCTGGCCTGCGCCAGCAGCAGCCCCAGCATCACCAGCACCATCCAGCCGCCAGCCGCATTGTGACCGATCTCGGCGGCGGCGGCGCGGCGGCGGAAATGCCCGAGATGACGCACCGCCTCGAGCGGTGAGCGCAGGAACCGCACGAAGCGCGCCGTGTCGCTGCCCACCAGCCCCCAGGCCAGGCGGAACAGCAGCAGGGTCAGGATCGTGTAGCCGGAATAGAAATGCCAGTCCCAGCGGTCGGTCTCGGCGGTCCACCAGGAAAAGGGCAGCAGCAGGACGATGGTCCAATGCACCAGCCGCACCCAGATATCCCAGACCGGCAGGTTGCGCGTTGCGGGCGGCTGCGGGCGCATCGTAACTCCATCGCGGGCTTGCGATCTTGTCGCGCGAAGCGGGCACGCGCGGCAAGTTTCGGAGGGTGACAGGTGATCGAAGGCTTGGCGATGATCGGGGCGGCTGCGCTGGCCTTCGGGCTGGCGCGGTGGCGGCCCGGCTTGGGGCTCGGTCTCGGCGTCGCGCTGGGGCTGGCGCTTGTCCTCGGCCTTGGCTGGCCTTCACCGCGCCAGGTGCCGGAAAGGTTGCCCTGGCTGGCGCTGGCGGTGGCCCTGGTCCCGGCGCTGGCGGGCCGGGCCAGGCTTTGGGCGGCGGCGGCGCTGGCGCTGGCCGCCGGTTGGTGGATGGCGGGCGCGCCGCTGCATGGACCCGACCTGGCCCGCGCGGCGCCCACCTTGGCGATGCTTGCCACGCTGACGCTGCTGCTGGCCATCGGCCGCCCGGGCCTGGCCGGATGGCGGGGCATCGCGGCGCCGCTGCTGATGGCGGGCGCCTTGGCGGTGACCGGGCCGCCGGGCCCGCTGTTCTTGATCGCGCTGATCCTGGCCGCGGCGGCGGGCGGCGCGGCCCTGGCCGCGCGGGGGGGCCCAGGCTTGCTGGGACTCGCGCCGCTTCTGGCAGCCCTCGCCGCCAGCCCCTGGCTGATGCGGGGCACGCCCGCGGATGCCGCGCCCGCGGCCCTCGCGCTCCTGATCGTCTTCTGGCCCCGTCGCGGGCCGGCTGCATGAAGCTTTTGTGCCCTTGACACTTGCCCCCCTGGCCCGGCGCGGCCTAGTTACGGCGCGATGACGGCAAGCAACCGCGCAGTTCTGATCGTGGCGGTGGTGCTAGGGGGCCTGGGCGCCTTTCTGGCGAGCCGTTTCCTTGCGCCCGACGCTGCTCGTCCGACCGACACCACGGCCAACGCCCCGCCACCCGCCGCCAGCCAATCCGCGCCCCCCGCGCAGCCCTCGCTCAGCGTCGCGCCGGCACCCGCACCGCAGGCCGCGGCGCCGCCGGCACCGCCTGCCCCCCTTGATCCGCCGCGGTTTGATGTGGTCCGCGTCGGCCCCCGCGGCAGCGCGGTGATCGCGGGGCGCGCGGCACCGGGTGCCGAAGTGATCCTGCTGGAGAATGGCCGGGAAATCGGCCGCGCCCGCGCCGATGCCCGCGGCGAGTGGGTGATCCTGCCGGCCGATCCGCTGGCGCCCGGCGTGCGGCAATTCGCGCTGCGCGCCAGATTGGCGGGCCAGGAACTGGCCGGGGCCGACATGGTCGTGGTGGTCGTGCCCGAGACCGCGCCCGCCCTGGCCGCCGCCCCGCCCACCGGCACGGCCGAAGCGGCGCGCCGGACCGAGATGGCCAACGACGAAGCCACCCGCGCACGCGCCACGGCTGAAGCCGCCGAGGCCGAGGCCAATCGTCTGGCCGAAGCCCGCCGCCTGGCGGATCTGCAAGCCGAGGCGGAGCGGCAGGCGCTGCAGGCCGCGCTCGACCGCGTGACGGCCGAACGACAAGCGGCCGAGGCCGAGGCCAGCCGCCTGGCCGAAGCCCGCCGCATGGCGGATCTGCGAGCCGAGGCGGAGCGGCAGGCGCTACAGGCCGCGCTCGACCGCGTGACGGCCGAACGTCAAGCGGCCGAGGCCGATGCCAGCCGCCTGGCCGAAGCCCGCCGCATGGCGGATCTGCAAGCCGAGGCGGAGCGGCAGGCGCTGCAGGCCGCGCTCGACCGTGTGACGGCCGAACGTCAAGCGGCCGAGGCCGATGCCAGCCGCCTGGCCGAAGCCCGCCGCATGGCGGATCTGCAAGCCGAGGCGGAGCGGCAGGCAACGCAGGCCGCGCTCGACCGTGTGACGGCCGAACGTCAAGCGGCCGAGGCCAGCCGCCTGGCCGAAGCCCGCCGCCTGGCCGAACTGCAGGCCGAGGCGGAGCGGCAGGCAGCGCAAGCCGCGCTCGACCGTATGGCGGCCGAACGGCAAGCGGCCGAAGCCCGCCGCGTGGCGGAACTGGAAGCCCGGGCGCAGCGCTCAGCGGACATCGAGGCCCAGGCCCTGGCGCAAATCCGCGCCATCACCGCCGCTGAGACCGCGCTGCTGGCGGAAATGGACCGTCGCGAAGCCGCCGAGCGGCAAAGACAGGCCGAGGCGGCCGCCCGCGACCTGGAAGCGGCGCGCGTCGCTCGCGCCAATGCCGCCGCGCTGGCAGAAGCCGCCGAGCGTCGGACGCGCGCGGAAGCGGCCGCACGGGAACTTGCCGCACGCGAGGCTGCGGCGCGCACGGCGCTGGCCGAGGCGATCGCCGCGGCCGACGCGGCGCAAGACCGCGCCGAGGCCGCAGCCCGCGCCGCCGAGCCGCAGCGACCGGCCGGCCCCCTGGCCGTGCTGCTGCCCGGGCGGAGCGACGGGGCACCGCGGCTTCTGCAAGGCGATCGGCGCGCGGGCAGCCTCGGGCTCGACAGCGTGGATTATGATGCGTCGGGCAGCATCCGCTTCTCGGGGTCGGCGGAACCGGGTGCGCGCCTGCGCATCTACCTGAACAACGCCCCGGCCGGAGAGACGCAGGCCGGCGCCGATGGGCGCTGGACGATGGCGCCGCCCGAGGATCTTGCCGTCGGGCTCTACCAGCTGCGCGTGGACCATGTGGCCGCCAGCGGCGCGGTCGCAGCGCGGATCGAAGTGCCGTTCCAGCGCGACGCGATCGCGCCCGACAGCCTGGCCGATGGGCAGGTCGTTGTGCAGCCCGGCAGCAATCTGTGGCGCATCGCGCGCAACGCCTATGGTCGCGGGATCCGCTATTCCCTGATCTTCGAGGCCAACCGCGACCAGATCCGCAACCCGAACCGGATCTTCCCGGGTCAGGTCTTCACCGTGCCCCCGGCGCCGATCCCGGCGGATTCCAGCCGGTCGAGATAGGGGTCGAGGGCGAGGGCGAAGCCCACCATGGCCCCGATCAAGCCCGTGGCCGTAGCCGGCTGTTCGATCGGCGCGGCAGCCTCCAGCCGGACCCGATGGTCGGGCGTCAAGCGCAGCGCCCACCCGGCGGGCAGGGCGGCCGGTAGGCTATCGACCAGCGCGAAGGCAGCCGGGCGCTGCCCGCGCCCTTCGGCCGAGGAGGGAATGCGGCCCGCCATCGCATGGATGGCAAGCTGGCCGCCATCCATGCGTGCCTCCACCCCGCAGCCGCGCCATGCGAAGCGCATGGAAGGGGCGCGAAACGGGGTGAGCCCGCCGCATGGATCAACCTGGAAGGGACCGTGGAGGAGATGCGCCATGGGGACATGTTGTCGCAAGCAGGTTAAGGCAGGATAAGCGGAGCATGAGCCTCATCTCCTCCCTCCGCATGGTGCTGGCGCCGCCGCACCGTGCCGCCACCCCCTTCCTGGCGGCTGGCCTCGGCGTCGCCCTGGTCGGCGGCATGATCCTGGGCGACCTGCTGTTCTGGCCGGGCGTGATCTTCACAGGCTTCTGCCTGTATTTCTTCCGCGATCCCGAACGGGTGGTTCCCGCGCGCCCGCATCTGGTGGTGGCGCCGGCGGATGGGCGCGTCGTGATCGTGGACCAGGCGGTGCCGCCGGCCGAGCTGGGCCTTGGCCCCGATCCGCGGCCGCGCGTGTGCATCTTTCTCTCGGTGCTCGACGTGCATGTGAACCGCAGCCCGGTGGCCGGCCGCGTCACGCGCATCGCCTACCGCCACGGCGCCTTCCTCAATGCCAGCCTGGACAAGGCGAGCGAGGAGAATGAACGCAACGCGCTGGCCATCCGCCTGACCGATGGTCGCGACGTGGCGGTGGTGCAGATCGCCGGCCTGATCGCGCGCCGCATCCTGTGCTTCGTGAATGAAGGGCAGGAGGTGCAGGCGGGCGAACGGTTCGGCCTGATCCGCTTCGGCAGCCGCACCGACCTGTATCTGCCGGCCGGCACCCGGCCGCTGGTGGCCGAGGGCCAGACCATGATCGGCGGCGAGACGGTGATCGCCGAACTCGGTCAGGTGGTGGCCCATCGATGAGCGAGGCGTCGCAAAAGCCGCAGCCGCTGCATCGTTTCCGCCGCCGCTTCCGCAAGCGCACCCGGCCGCGGCTGGACGGCGCAAGCTTCAACCGGCTGCTGCCGAACCTGCTGACCATGCTGGGGCTGGTGGCGGGGCTGGTCGCCATCCGCTTCGCCTTCGATGGGCGCTGGAGCCATGCGGCGGCGCTGATCGTGGTGGCGGCGGTGATCGATGGGCTGGATGGGCGCCTGGCCCGGCTGCTCAAGGCCACGTCCCGCTTTGGCGCGGAATTCGACAGCCTGGCGGATTTCCTCAGCTTCGGCGTGGCGCCGGCGCTGATCCTGTACCTGTGGACCATGCAGACGATCGGGCCGCAGGGTTTCGTGCCCTGCCTGCTGTTCGCCGTCTGCTCATCGTTGCGGCTGGCGCGGTTCAACGCCTCGCTCGACCTGGGACCGGCGCCGAAGCCGGCCTATGCACAGAATTTCTTCACCGGCGTGCCCGCCCCGGCCGGGGCCGGCATTGCGCTGTTCCCGCTGTTCGGGTCGCTGTTCTTCGCCGAGGCGGGCTTGCCCGCGGTGGCGGAAGGGCTGCGCCACTGGGCCTTTGTCGGGCTGCTGCTGGCCGGGACCGCGGCGCTGATGGTCAGCACCTTTCCCACCTGGTCGTTCAAGAATTTCCGCGTGCCGCGCGGGCTGGTCCTGCCGCTGCTGCTCGGCGTCGGGCTGTATCTGGCGCTGCTGGTCACCGAGCCCTGGGCGGCGCTGGCGGCCGGCGGCATGATCTATGTCTCGATGCTGCCCTTCTCGCTGCGCTCCTACCTGCACCTCAAGCAGGAGGCGGAGGCGCTGGTGGAACAGGTGGCCGAGCCCGCACCGCGCGGCTGACCGGCCGGTTGTGCGCCCGCCAGCCTTCTGGCAGCGTCGCCTGGGCGAATGGGCGGGGGGATAGGATGCGGAAACTGGTTGGCTGGCTTGTCCTGGCCATCGTCTTCACCGCGCCGGCGGTGGCGCAGGATCCGGCGATCCTGGCGCGCGGGCGACACCTGGTGGAGGTGACCGGCGCCTGCTGGAACTGCCACTCGCCGATGGGTCCGCAAGGGCCGCTGCCAGGCCAGCATCTGGCCGGCGGGCTGGTGTTCGACGAACCCCCCTTCCGCGCGGTTGCCAGCAACATCACCCAGGACCGCGAAACCGGAATCGGCGGCTGGACGGATGCGCAGATCGGCCGCGCCATCCGCGAGGGGATCCGCCCGGATGGGCGCATCATCGGCCCGCCGATGCCGATCGGGCTCTATCGCGGCCTGTCCGACCAGGATGTGGCGGCCATGGTCGCCTATCTGCGCACGGTACCGCCGGTGCGCAACGCGGTGGAGCCCAGCCAGTATCGCATCCCGCTGCCGGCCAGCTATGGCCCGCCGATCACCACGGTGCCGCCGCCCGCCGACAATCCGGCGGCACGCGGCGCCTATCTGGCCGGGCCGGTGGCGCATTGCATTGAATGCCACTCGCCGATGGTCAATGGCCATAGCGACTTCAGCCGCACCGGCGCGGGCGGCATGCAGTTCCCGGGCCCCTGGGGCGTCAGCGTGGCGCGCAACATCACGCCGCACGCCAATGGGCTCGGCGGCTGGACCGATGCCGAGATCCTGCGCGCGGTCATGCAGGGCGTGTCGCGCGACGGGCGGCAGCTGGCGCCGCCCATGGCCTATGCGGCCTATGCGCAGATGACGACGCAGGAGCAGGTCGACCTGCTCGCCTATCTCCGCAGCCTGCCGCCGCAGCCATGAGCATTCGCGGCCATCTGCCACTCATCGTCGCCGGGCGTGCGGTGACCATCACCGGTGGCCCCTTTGACTCCCTGCCCGAGGGCGCCTTCGGCGTCTGCCTGGAAGTCCATGCGGCGAAGGCGGGCCAGGCCGATGTGCTGCTGCCCACCGCCGATTTCGGCCTGCCCGACCCGGACGCGCTGAAGGCGGCCGTGGCCAAGGTGCTGGCGCAGCTGGTGGCCGAGCCTGACCGGCCCGTGCATGTCGGCTGCAAGGCCGGCGTGGGCCGGACCGGCCTGTTCCTGGCGGCGCTGGCCCGGGCGGCGGGGGTGGCGGGCGATCCGCTGGCCTATGTGCGGGCCAACTACCTGGCGCATGCCGCCGAGACGCCGGCCCAGGAAGCGATGGCCCGCGGCTTCACATGGCCCTGACCGGCGCGCCGCCCGGCACGCATGGCCCGCTCTGGAAGTCGGTCATGTTCAGCCTGCTGGCGGGCGCCATCTGGTCGGGGCTTGGCAGCGTGCCGGGCATGGGGCTGCCGGGCGCGATCCTGAGCGTGCCGGCGGTACCGCTGGCGGTGGCGATCTGGGGCGCGAGCGATCCGTTTCCGGGCGATTCCGCCTGGGGTTTCTTCATCCTGGTCACCCTCGCCTCGGGGCCGCTCATCCCGCTGCTGTGGCTTGGCACGCGGATGTTGGGGTTCTTCGGGCCGCTTCGGGTGATTGTGGTGGTGGTGGCCTTCGCGCTGCTGGGCGTGGCGCTGGCGTTGCTCATCTACGCGATCGAGGTCGCGCCGCTGCTGCGCTGATCAGCCTGCCGTCGATCAGCAGCAACCCGGCGCCGATCACCGCCATGCCGGCCAGGTGGCGCGGGGCCAGCACCTCGTCCAAGGCCAGCGTGCCGAGCAGCAAGGCGGTGACGGGCACCAGCAAGGTGACCAGGACCGCGTTGGTGGCACCCGCCCCGGCGATCAGCGCGAAGAACAGCGCATAGGCCAGGCCCGTCGCGACCAGCCCGAGCATCAGTAGCGCCGCCAGGCTGGCAGCGCCGGGCGCCAGCCGCCAGGGCTGGTCCACCGCCAGCGCCAGCGGCGCCATGATCAGCGTGGCCACCAGGCACTGCCCGGCCGCGGCCTGCATGGGCGCCAGGCCGGCCGCCCGGATCCGGCGCGACCAGACCGATGCGAACCCGTAGGACAGGCAGGCCCCGAGGCAGAGAAGAATGCCCAGCACCTCGTTGCCGCCGGCCAGCGCCGCCGGCCCCGCAAGCAGCGCAACCCCGGCAATGCCCGTCAGCGCCCCCGCCAATCGCCGGGACGTCAGCCGTTCATCCTGCGTCAGCCCCGCCGCCAGCAGCATGGCGAAGACCGGCGTCGCGGCATTGACCACGGCGGCGAGCCCCGAGGCGATATGCCCCTGCGCCAGGACGATCAGCGTGAAGGGCAGGGCATTGTTCAGCACGGCCATGCCGGCGGCGGCGATCCAGCCCGCCCGATTCCGCGGCAGCGCGCGCGCCAGAACCAGCAAAAAGGCAGCGCCCAGCGCCACCCGGGCGGCGACAATGGTCAAGGGCGGCAGGTCCCGGAGCGCGATCGCCATCAGAAAAAAGGAAGCGCCCCAGATCACCGACAAGGCGATCAGCAGGAGCCAATGGCGATTCGACATGGCGCGATGGAAGCAGG
>Ga0247843_1002960_pt1 | contig 29125 bp, 23 predicted proteins | sample LaCruzMarch2017__FD_192420 | JGI IMG/M metagenome (GOLD analysis project Ga0247843, IMG submission 192420) | Freshwater microbial communities from meromictic Lake La Cruz, Castile-La Mancha, Spain - LaCruzMarch2017_8m | ecosystem: Environmental > Aquatic > Freshwater > Lake | place: Spain... | reverse complement strand
TCACTCGCCGCGACGGCACCACCGCCGCCGAGCGCTTCGCGGGGAAGAAGCACGACGACCTCTTCGCGCACCTCGTCGCCATCATGCCGACGCCCGCGCGGCCCAGGGTGCGGAGTCGCAAGGTGGTCGAGCCGATGCTCGCCGCCGCGTGAGCTGCCCGCGTGTCGAAGTTATGCGCGAGGCCCCGAAGTCGGACCGGTCGGATCAATCGCAGCCGCCGACGGATAACTCGCATAGAAGTCCCATGTCCACTCCCAGACATTACCCGACATGTCGAATAGACCGAATGGCGAGTTGCCACTTGGATAGGACCGCACCGGACAGGTCGTTGATCGGTCTGTAACACCGCTCCAGCACAGCTGAGAAGCCGGTGCCGCGTTGCCCCAGGGGTAGATGTGATTGGCCACATCGCTCCCGCGAGCCGCGTATTCCCATTGGGCCTCGGTCGGCAGATCGCCGCCACGCCATTGGCAATAGGCGCGTGCCTGGTCCCAATCAACGTTGTCAACTGGATGGCTGTCCCGACCAGTCACGCCCCAGTTTCCAGCGTTATCAGTCGTACCCGCAGTCGGTGCCGTGCAACTCGTGCAGCCACGATAGGCCGCCACCGTCACCTCCGTCAGGTCCATGCAGTACGCCGACAGCGACACCATGTGCGGGGGCTGTGCGTTGCGGCTCTCCGTGTCCGCGTCGCCCATCAGGAAGCTGCCTGCAGGGATGTACGCCATGCCAGCGGGACACGTCCCGGTGCCCGCATCCAGCGAGGGCGCGTCCAGCAGCGCGGCGTCCTGCGCCGGGAGTCCGGCATCGCCGGTCGCCACGTCGGTCGCAGCCGCATCGGACCGGCGCGAGGACGTCGGCAGCGATGCGCAGCCCAATGCGAGGCAAGCTACGACGGCGAACGCGCGCTCGCTGTGGCGTCGATCGAGGGGTGTGTCTGTGCTCTTCACGGCTCTCTCCCGTCGGGCACCCACCACACCGCCCCCGACGAACGCCCACCGCGGCGCCCGAACGCGGAACCGTCCGCGGCAGATCGCAAACCCGACACGCCCCGGTACCATCGATCCCCGGGCGTGGAAATCCCCCGAGTGCGGCGAGCCTGCAACCCGGGTGAGCCCGCGGGGTGTGGCCCGCTGGGGGTGAGCGACCTCGGCATCCCTGCGAGTCCCGTTGAGCGCTGAGTGGATCCCTCCGGCGCAGTCCCCGTCGAAGTGGGCGTGACGGGAGCACCGGCGCCTTGACGCAGTCGGGGTCGCGTCGGTTGTCCCGCCCTGCCGAACGTGCGACCTATCGCGCCGCCCAGGGCGTGCCCGCGCGTGCGCGGCCCCCTCCTCGCAGACCGACGGAAATCCCACATGAGCCCCGCCCACGCGCCCGGAGTCCTTGTCGAGCAACGGTTCGAGCTCGTCACCCGAATGGGTGACCGCGGGTACGGCGAGAGCTGGAAGGCGCTCGACCGGCGCTTCAAGAACCGCGTGGTGATGCTCAAGTTCCTGCGGGCGGTGCCGGGCGTCGAGTTGCCCGAAGCGCTCAACGATCACATCAACTCCCTGCGCGCCCTGAAGCACCATCAGGTGCTCGCGGTGGTCGGCCACGGCCTCTTCCAGAGCACTCCCTTTCTCGTGCACGAGCACTTCGAGGGGCGCTCGCTCGGCGCCGGGCTCGACGAGGCGCGCGAGACCGGAGTGCTGCTCCCGCTGCTCCTGCTCGAGGCCCTCTTCGCCAGGGTGGCCGCGGCTGTCTCCGCGGCGCACCAGGCGACGAGGCCCCTGATCCACGGAGGCCTCAACCCCGGCTGCGTGGTGATTCATCGCCTGCCGGGCGAGGACCTGCAGGTCCGCGTGCTGGACTTCGGGCTGCACCGCCACGCGGCGCCCGACCCCTCGGCACCGGCTCGCAGCGCGCGAGCCCTGCTCAACCTCGCGCCCGAGCAGTTCGAGGGCGCAACGCCGACCGAGGCGACGGACGTCTTCGGCCTCGGCGCGCTCCTCCGCGAGATGGTCTCGAGCCCGCCGGAGATGGGCGCCACCCTCGCGCCGACTGCCCTCCATCGTCGCCGTCCCGACGTCCCCCTCGCCGTCTGGGAGACCGCCGGAACCGCCCTCCAGGGTGATCCCTCGCGGCGCTTTGCGACCATCGAGGCCTTCCTCGCGGAGGTGCAGTTGGCCTGGCGTCAACCGGTCGACGCCGCGCCCGCCCCACGGCCCGATCCGGCCGCGTCCGCCCGGGACTCCGTCTCGCCGTCCGGTCCCGGCTCGCTCTTCGCGACGCAGCACCACGACGCACGGGCGGCGGGTTCCGCCCCCTCCGCGGCGGCGTTCGCCTCGTCAACGCCCTACGCGCCGCCGTCCCCGTTTCGTGAGGGCCCTGCGCTGCAGTTGCCCTCGCTGCCCGCAGCGGTCGCACGCCCGGTCGTGGTGCAATCCGCGGAGAACTACGCCTCGACGATGGTGCTCTCCGACCTCCCCGCCGACTGCAACCCGTGGGACCTGTCGTTCAACCCCGAGAAGTTCGCCCCGGAGGCGCCTCGCGCTCGCTCCATGAGCGAGCTGATGCGAAACATCCAGCGAAGCTCCGCCGCACCGACCGCCGGCGTCGTCCCCCGACCGACGCCCGCACCGGTCGACGCCACGATGGCCCTCGATGCGTCCGACCTCGGCGCCACCCTCGTCGACCGCGCGCCCGCAGGCCGCGAGCCTTCCGCGACGATGCTCGTCACCGACCGATCGTCGGGATTCGGGCACATGGCGCCTTCGCGCCCTTCGCAGACCACCTTGCCCATCGCCGGGAGCCGCTTCAGCGGGAATTCCGCCCCCGCCGGTGCGGCGCTCGACGCCACCGCAATCCTTCCCGGGACGACCACCCCCTTCCCCGCCCGGGCTTCTGCCCCGGCGTGGGCGCCTCCGCCCCTGCCGGCGTCCCCTCCCCCCTCGGCCCCGCTCCAGTCCCCGGATCCCGCGCCGCTGCCTTACCTGGCCGCTCCGCATCTCCCCCCCCCGCCGCCGCCGCCCACGGAACTCGTCGTGGACGAACTCCCCCACGATCCGCGCGACAGGGTGCGGGTCGTCCTACTGATCGCGACGGCGATGGGCTTCATCGCCATGGTGGTCGTGGTGGGCAAGCTGCTGATCATCGGCTGAGGGACGCTCTGCGAAGGCGAAGGTCCCCGCCGCGCGAAACACCTGCGAGGGAAGATCTCCCGGGTCCTCCGCCGGGGCGGTCGCCGTGAGGATGCCAACGCGGTCTTCTTCAAAGAAGTACACCTGCCATTGCAGGAGGCCCGGCTCCCCGGGCGCGTCGATGCGATGTCGCAACAGCCAGGGTCCCTGGATCTCATCGGACAAGGTTCGCAGCTCGAGCGGCCCATACCCGGGAATCGCCTCGGGCAGCAGTCGTTGCTGCATTGCCATGTAGTCCGTCGGCCCGGCGCCCTCCATCACCCGGTCGCCATGCAGCACCATCGACCGGCGAACCGCGTCTTCGGACAACGGCCCCTCCGCGGCCCCATCGCCCTCGAGGAGCAGCCATCCGGCCGGGGCTTCGAAGCTCCCGTGCACGGTCACCACGCGGCTCAACGCACGCCTCCGTCAAAGCGCACGCCCGGCAGTGCTCCCACCCACAGGGCGACGGCGATCGTCCGTTGCGCCCCGGCGATCAACGCGCCGTCCAGCCAGTGGAGCCGCTCGCCATCGATCTGCTGGGCGGTCTGCGAGGCCTCGGGCAACCCATCGGCTCGCTGCAGAACGCACCAGCCCAGGTGCAGCTCGGCCCGGGGCAGGCTCACCTCGCGCGACTCCCCCGGCGCCAGTGGTTCGCGGTGCAGCGACAGCCAGGGCCAGCGTTCGACCAGGGGCAGCGCCACGGCGAGCTCGGTCGTGTGCGTCTCGCCAGGCTCCAGCCGCCGCCCGTACGGCACCGGCGCCTCTTCGGACATCACTCCCTCCGGGGGGGACTGGTAGCCGCGCATCAGCACCGCGCGCTCGCCGTCGAACAGCACGTCGAGCCACGCCCCGTCGAGCGCCTCGCGGTCGCCGTCCCAGCGTCGATCGAACAGAAGCACCGGGAGCGCGAGCGGATTGTGCACCTGATAGTGCACCACCAGCTCGGAGGGATTCGAGGGACCCCCGCGCACCTCGGCCCGCGCCACGACCTCGATGGACGTCACGCGCGGCGCCCCGGCTGCGCGCGCCCGTGAGCGAGATCGTCGGCCAGGGTCAGCTGTCGCTCCAGGGCCACGTCGGGCGGGCGGGGCGTCCCTGCGGGTACCCTCGCCGGGTCGCCCGGTGCCCTCCGCACCACGGCCTGCTCGGGTCGATATCCGACGACGGCGTCCGCGGGTTCGCCGGGGCGTCCAGCGGGCTGTTGCCAGCCGCCGCCGCGCGAGGCGGTGTAGCTGCCCTCGGAGCCACCCTCGACGATGGTCACGGTGCGTCCACTGCGGCGCAACGAGGCCAGCGTGGCGGCGCCGCTGCGCCTCGCGCGGATGCGACCCAGGTCACGGATCACCTGCGCCTGAAACCACGGGTCGCCCTTCACCACCACGTTGGCAAGCCGGGTTTCCCAGCGCCCATCGGGCAATCGGTGGGCGACCGGTGCCTGGCCGAGCGGCGACCGGCCCGTGCTCGCGGCCGCGCCCGCCGCTGCGCCCACGGCACCGCCGCCGCCGCCGCCGCCGGCCATGCCGACCATCACGGTCGGGGCGCCCATCGCGACCAGGTCGGGCGGGCCGACACACACGGCCATGTCCGACTGTCGCGCCTGCGGCATCGCGCCGACGAGCACCGTGAACGACCCCAGCGCGATGGGCCCGCCCACGTGGGGCACGAGGCCCGTGAGCATCGGGCACACGTGCATGTCGCCCACGCGCGCGGCGGGCATCCCGCCGATCATCACCGTCGGGCAGCCCATCACCACGGCGCCGCCGTGTCCGCTGGGGTCTCCGAGCCTGGCTGCGAGCGTCATGGGATCTCGACCCTGCCCTTCCTCAGTTGATCTTCACGAGGACGCCCGAGATGGTCATCATGGCGCCGGCCTTCACGGTGACGTTGGCGCCTCCCTCGATGTTGATCATCGGCCCCTGCAGGGCGACCTTCGCGCCCGCGCTGGTCGAGAGCGTGATGCCCGCCGGGGTCATCTCGATCTTGTTGTCGCCGCACTTGATGGTGATTCCCGACGGCGCCTCCATGACAATCTCGTCGGGCTTCAGGTCGAGCTTCGCGGTGGATCCCACCTCGATGGAGGCCCCCTCGTCCGCGGTGAGCTTCCAGTCCTGGTCGACGTGGGTGGTGCGGGTCTTGTGCACGATGAGGCTGTCGTTGCCGGTGACCTCGCGCCGCTCGTGGCCCTTCACCGCCGTCTGGCGGTTCTTCTTCACCTCGTGGGTCTCGTTGGCCTTCACGGTGATCGAGCGGTTGTTGCCCACCGTGTGGCTCTCGTCGTGCTTGATCGTCACCGTCTGGTCGTGACCGACGTCCGTCCTGCGGTCGTGGAGCACGTGCTCGGTGAGGTCTTTCTGGGCGCGCAGCCAGATGTGTTCGTCGCCCGCGGCGTCTTCGAAGCGCAGCTCGTTGTAGCCGCCGTTGTGCGGCGAACTCTGGGTGCGGATGCCCGACTGGGTCTTCTTCTCCGGGAGCTTCACCGGCGTGGGATGCGTGCCGTTGTAGACGCAGCCCGTGACGATCGGGCGGTCGGGGTCGCCGTCCAGGAACTGCACGATCACCTCCATCCCGACGCGCGGGACGAAGAGAAATCCCCAGTTGGCGCCGGCCCAGTTCTGCGCGACGCGGAGCCAGCACGACGCGCGTTTGCCCTGCTGTGGCGCGCTGCGGATCGCATCCCAGTGGAAGCGCACGAGCACCCGACCATGGTGGTCGGTCACGATCTCATCGCTCGCCCCTGGCTCGGCCATCACGACGGCCGTCTGCGGGCCATCGACCCTCGGCCGCGACGAAACCGGGGCTGGCCGCCAGACGTACGCCTCCCCCAGCGGGGCGCACTCGGACTGGTTGGAATAGCGGTCGAGCGTTTGCCCGCCCGAATCGGCGGCGTAGAGCACCTCGGGGCAGTGTCCGATGTGCACGACTCGCGTGAGGAGGTGGCGTCCGTGCAGCGCGCGCGGCCCCTCGTCGCGTGTCACGAACATCCGGCCCGCGGTGAACCCGGTGACATTGCCCGCGACGCGAACGGTGCGAGCGCGCTGCGCGGCGGCCTGGAGGCGAAGCCGACCATGGCGGGCCAGGTCGGGCGCACCGTAGGTGTGTCCGCCGGCGTCATAGGGTCCGAGCGTGAAGCGCGCGGGGTGGTCCTGGAGGGCGAGGCCGCGATCGCCGGGGGCGGCGGCGCGCTGATGGAGCACGGCGTTGGCGTGGGTGAAGTCCCAGTCGCGAAGCGACAGCGCGGTCGGGACGATCTCGCGCCCGGCGTCGAGGTGTGCGAGGCCTTCGGCGCCGTGGGTGGCGAGCCCGCTGCCCATGACGCCGAGGGTGCCTTCCGTGCTCTCGACCTTCTGCAGCGCGTCCGGGTTGCCCGGATCGAAGAGGATCAGCCCCTCGCCGTCGGCGGTGTGTTCGAAGGCGTAGCCGTAGCCCTCCTCGTCGAGGAGGCGCCTCACGAACTCCAGGTCGGTCTCACCGTACTGGACACAATATTCGCGCACGCGGGGCTCGGCGACGCGATCGACGACGCCCGGACCGGTGGTGTACAGGCCCGCCTCGCGCAGGACGTCCTTCACGATGGCGACGGCGTGGAGGTCCTGGAAGATACGGTGGGCGCTGCGCTGCGAGAGCAGCCAGAGCTGCGGGACGAGGACCACCTCGAAGACGCGCTGGTCGGCGGTGGTGCCGCGGTCTTCGACGGCGGCGACGATGCCGTGGAGGGTGCGCTGGAGCTCGCCGCGATCGAGGGTGAGGGCGGCGGTCTTGCCGAGGAGGCTCTCGCCCTGGAGGGACTCGGTCTCGGTGGCGATCTCGACGACGCCCGTGAACGGCTCGGAGATGGCCTCGGTGAGGTGGAGGCTGACGACGCGGAACGACGCGTTGACGCCGCTGGCGGTGAAGCCGAACTCGACCTCGATCAACGAAGAAGCAGGGATGCCGTCGTCAGCCATGTGCACCTCACGAGGAGCGGTCGCGGCGCGATCGGCAGGAAAACGCGGTCCGTTCGCTTCTCCCCACCGACCGTCGACCTCGCCGATTGGGTACGCGAGGGGAGCGAACGGTGTCAACCGGAGTGCCGCGGGTGGCCCGATGGGTGGCCGGAGGGGCTTTCGCGCCGTCGCGGACTCTGGCATCTTGCGGAGCGGAGAAGGGGTAGTCGATGCGGGAGACGCACTGGATACTCGACACGCCCGATGGGCAGTACTCGATGGCGCTGCAGCCGGCCTCGCGGAGTCTGGTTCGGGGCGCGACCGATCCGAGCGTCCGTCGCGCGCTCGAAGCGTGGCTGATGGCGGCGCGAGGCGCCGGGCGGGCGCGCTGGCTCCTGGGCGAGGTCGGCCGGGTGCTGGCTCGTCCCCTGGGGCGCGAGAGTGCCAATGCCGAGGTGCTGGTGCGCACTGCGTTCGCGGAGGGGCGGTTGCGGCTCGAGCGGCTGCCCGCTCGGGTTCCGCACGGGCGCGACGAGACGCTGGAGGCGTTTGCGCACGACGGCACGACGGCGCGCGACGAGCTGACCTGGATCGCCATCCGACTGGAGTATGACGACGACTCCGGGCAGGGCGTGGCGTATGCCCGGTACGTGGTGACGCTGCCCGATGGGGAGATGCGGGAAGGGCAGCTCGATCGGGACGGCAACGCGCGACTCGACGGGCTGCACCCGGGGATGTGCGAGGTGACGTTTCCGGAGTACGACCGTCGCAAGGGGGCGCCGCCGGCGAAGGTGCCGCCGGGGAAGGGGCATCAGCCGCGGAGGCGTGAGAAGGCTGAATCCTTGCGCGACCGGTTCGCCGGGGGTGCGGCGATCCGCTGCCGTGCGACTGCGATCCACTTGTTTGACCGCGTGCAGAGGCCAATCAAACGCAAACCATCGGCGCAGAGGGTGCTGCAGGTCGTCGCCGTCCCGACGCGAAGGCGCTCGTTCGAGGCGACGGCCTCGGCAGGTCTGTCGAGCATCGAACTCAGCGGGAAACACTCCGAAGAGAGGACCGACGAGTCCACCGGAGTGAAGCGCACGCGTGAGATCTCGGTCGATTCGAATGCGATTCGGGAGTCGGAAGAGCGCACCGACGCCACGGGAAGACGACACCACTCTGAAGAGCACGCGATCCGCGCGGAACAGGTCACCGACCTTCTGAGGCGGTGGCGATCGGCGCCGGACTTCAAGAGCTTCGTGCGCTCGGTTCGGGCCGAAGAGAAGCGACCCGATGAATCCAGGTCATCGGCGCACGATCCCACCCTCGAAGTGACCGCGTCCGGCACGCTGTACACCGGCGGTGTATTCCCCCTGCGGGCCTCGCTGGCGCGGGCGCCTGAATGCGGCAGGCCGCATCCGGTGCTGATTTCGGGCGGACTCGACGCCACGCTGGCCACGACCGAAGACCTGGCCCTGCTGAGGTGGCGAGGCGAGGCCGCGCAGCCGTCGAAGGCGACGCCCACGTCCTACTCGGTGCACGGGCGTGGGTGCGACGGCGACGACTCGGTCGTGATCGAGGTCTTCCCTGGAGAGCAGCATCTCTACGCCGGGTCGATGACGCTCGACGTTGGGGGAAGCAAGCTCTTTTCGGGCGTGTCCGGCTGGGTCGCGAAGGCCCTGGGCCAGCCCGTGGAAGTGTCCTGGAGCGCGAAGGGGACCATCGACGTCTTCAGTGGATGGCGCGAGGAGGAGGAGGACTGGTGGGTCTCTCATTGCAGTGAAGTCGCTCTCGCGGGGGCGTGGATGCCCAGGGCGAAGGCGACCATCCCGCTGCTGCCGCTGGTGGCGAGGGCCGTGCCGGCCTCTCTTCGTCGGTACCTGGCCAACGCCGAGCTCGAACTCGAGCTGGAGGGAGGCATCAAGGTCTCGGGTACGTTCACCGACCGCACCGCGCCGTCGCAACCCTCGCGGACGGGCTCCGAGGGCGCGGCGGAGGTCGAAGGCAGCCTCGATTTCAGCGCGACGCCACGCGTCTCCGTGGGAAGGGACGACGTCCTCGGAGCATCGCTCACGGGTGCGTTGCAGGCAGAGGGCGCGGTCGTCGGCAGTGGCAAGTACGAAGAGGCCGCAGTGCAGTTTACGCTGCAGGCGTCGTCGAAGGAGGGCAAGGTCAAGTTCGCGGTCCTGACCACCGCCCTCGTCTGGAAGTCGGAGTGGAACTGGGAGTACACGTTATGGAAGGACGCCAGGACCGGGCCGTGGGAGACCGACCCGTGGCCGGTACACGGCGCTCACCGCGCGGCGCACGGACGATGATCAGGGGAGTTTGATGAGCGAGCCCGTCGAGTTGATCGTTCGGACGAAGGGACTGGCGGTGGAGGCTGGACTCAACGATGCGCCGCTGGTGCGCAGCGATGGCCGAGAGCCCATCTCCCGATCGCTGGCGATCGACCTCTGGATCCTGCCGGAGGACAATCGGTTGACCGTGCGCGTCTCGCCGGGCGAAGAGGCGGCCGAGCGGCCGTTCCTGGATCTTGCCATCGGCTCGCGGGCACAGCCGGAGCCGCTGTGCCGAGTGCGCTGGAGTTCGACGAGCCCGTCGTTCGAGCCTTTCTCGATCGAGATCCCGATCGTTCTCGATTCCGACCTCGCGCGGACCGACCTTTGGCGTCGAAAGGCCCCACCGCTCACTCCAGACGATACCTCCGCCGCGCAGGAGCTCGGATGGCGGTTCCATGAGATCGTGCAGCGTCGGGATGCGACGGCGCTCGCGAGCCTCGTTGCGTATCGCACGGACGAGACCGCGAGGGCCTTCCAGCTCGACGCGGCGCGGCTCCGCGAGAGCGTGCGGGAGCAGTTCGAGGAGACCTTCGCGAGCCCCGGTCTCCGGGTGTCGGAGCTGGCGCAGGACTCGATCCGCGTGACGCCCTGCGCCGGTGATCGCGTCTTCCATCTCTCGCGTGCCGACGGCGGCGAGTTGATGGAAGTGAGCCACGACCGGGGCGACGAGCGCGGGCAGGTGTATGTGGCTCGCGTCGACGGCCGCTGGACCATCGTGCGATGACTGCGGTGCTCCCGGGCGGAAGGGCCGGCAACGTGACCGACGGGAGGCGCGGGGCGCGGTCGTGAACCAGACGGATCAACCATGACCACACACATTGTTGAGCAGGGGGAGTGCCTGGCGACCATTGCGGCCCAACACGGGTATTCCTGGCAGACGATCTACAATGCCCCGGAGAACGCGGCGCTTCGGAGGCGGCGGCCGAACCCGAACGTGCTCTACCCCGGTGACGTGGTGGAGATCCCCGAGAGGCGCCCGGTCGAGGCGCGCATCGCGACGGGCCGGCAGCATACGTTCAAGGTTCCGCGGGAGAAGTGGGTGCTGCGGCTGCGACTGCGGGACCACGACCATGAGCCCATCGGCGGGGTGGAATGGACGCTGGTGATGGATGGCATCGATGAGCCGCTCGAAGGTACGACGGGCGATGATGGGCTCATCGCGGTTGCGCTCCCGGCGCACGCGCGACGGGCGAGACTGACTGCCATGGGGCAGACCCACGCACTGGACATCGGCGGGCTCGACCCGATCTCGCGGGTCACCGGAATCCAGCAGCGGCTGACGCGGTTGGGGTATCACCCCGGGGCTGCGGACGGAATCGTGGGGCCGAAGACGCGGGCGGCGATCATGGCGTTTCAAGAGAGCCAGGATGACATCCCGGACACCGGTCGCCTCGACGACGCCACGAGACATCGACTCCAGGAGATGTGCGACGAGGACGGGCGCGAGGTCGAGATGGAGGACCAGAGCACTCCGGCGCCCGACGACATGGAGGCCGAAGGTGAGGACGAGTTGGAGCGAGACGAAGAAGATGACCTCTTCGACGTCGACGAAGACCAACATTCGTCGGGAGATGGCCACGGGGTGTTCGCGTGAATCCGGCTGGTTCCGGTGCTGCCGACCTGGCGTTTCCGAGGTTTTCGAGTCTGACGTTCAACGCCGAAGGCGGGGGGCTCCCGAGGGCCTGGCGGCCCTACTGGCCGGGCGGAGTCTCGGGGGTGACGCTGGGCCCCGGGTACGACCTGAAGGAGCGGGACACCGAAGAGGTTCGCACGCAGCTCGTTGCTGCCGGGGTGTCGGCGAGCGACGCGGACAGGCTCTCGGCCGCAGCAGGGCTGGGGGCAAAGGCGGCGGGAGACTGGGTCGAGCGACATCGGAAGTCCTATCGACCGATTACAATCGATATCTCGATGTTGCTCTTTCTCAACGTCTATCCGACGTACTACGGTCGCGCCAGGACGAAGGTAGAGGCGTGGGGTGCGTCCTGGGACTCACTCTCTCCGAAGATGCAAGAGGCGCTGATCGACCTCAGCTTTCGGGGGGACTTTGCGCAGCGGCATCGGAAGAAGCTCCTCGCGGCCATCGTCACACGTAGCGAGGCGATGCTGCGCGACGCGCTGGCCGACTACGATTACTGGCAGAGCCACACCAACCTGCCCCCCGGGAAGAACGGGCCCAACGGGCGGATCGTCGCCCGCGCGGTCTTCCTGGGCGCGGCGCCGCCCGTGAGGGCACCCGCATCTGGCACGAAGCCGGTGGTGCCGGTGGGGGCCAGTCCCGACGGGGCCGGGGGCGCGCACGCCATCGTGGTTCCCGTGTCTATTCAGATTGCGGTGTTGGACAGCGTCACGGGCCAGCCCGTGCCCTACGCAGCGTTCGATCGTCTCGAGATCGACGGCGCGCCGTATCAGCATCCGAAGCTCCTCCGAAGCAAGTCCGGGTTCGCGATGACCAACGCGCACGGCATGCTGGCCCTGCCGATCGAGAGCAAGGTCGCCTCACGGGGCTTTCGTCTGCGACTCGGCCTGCGCGAGGCCGCGGTCGTCGCCGAGGCGTCCTGGGCCGCCCTGGAGACGGCGCCTGCGGAGCGGCTGGTATTTCGCGAGCCGCTTTCCTCTGGGGTTCCCTCCGGGCTGCGCGGGGGGCTCCGGCCAATCTGGCTCGGCGGACAGTCGACCACGGCAGACGACCCGGCCTGGGGTTGGTCGGCCCGGCGCGCAGGGGTCACGGCTCCAGATACGTCACTGCCAAAGTTCGAGAAATGGCTCGATTGGCAGGTGCCCGCGACCGCTGCCAGCCCCGGGGCGTGGGCGTCGATACCGCGGGCTTCGCGACCATTCTCGATCCACCACGAGCATCCGGGGGAGGCCGAGATCGTGCTGTTCGCGTTGCGCTTCTGCCCGCCGATTCAGCAGCGCCCACCGAGCCGCGCGCGGTGGGTGATTGCCGGCAGCCACGGAACGTTGCCTCAGCCGATATCAAGTCTCGATCCTCACGCGGCCATGTTCATGTGCACGCGATACTCTGCCCCGCCGAAGGTGCTCAGCGGCGGCCGCGATTTCGGTACGTTCGCGCTCTCGTCGCCGTCGAACGCTGCCGGGACGAGGGTGCGAGAGGACGGGACCTGGAAGCCCCACAAGGGTATCGACCTCGCGGCGGCCGACGGCGTGTCGCCCGTCTTCGCGGTGGCGTACGGTCGGGTGCGCCTCAATGGCCAGGTCGGGGGTTACGGGCGGGTCGTCGCACAGCGCATCGACTCAGATGGTTTCCATGCGATCTACGCCCACCTGCACGACCAGCCGGCGCTGCCGGTAGGGACGACGCTGCGGGCGGGTCAGCTCATCGGCAAGGCTGGGCGGACCGAGTCCGCCGAAGGGGTGCCCGCGAAGTCGTATCCGAACAACTCGCCCACCCACCTCCATTTCGAGATCTGCCACGGGACCCTCTCGCTCCACGAACTTCGCATCGAACCATCGACCTGGTTCGCGAAGCACGGGCTTGCCGTGGTTCCGCCTCCGCTGCCATCCAACGAGATGCTGCGGTTGTTCCCATGCGACTGCGAGACGCCGGACGGAATCGCGGAGAGTTGCGCCAACCGCGGCGGAACCAGTCACGCTGCGGCGGCGGAGTGTTGGGCGGCGCGTTCTGGGGTGTGTCCGTACGTACCTGTCTAGCTCGATGATGTGCGCGTCCCAGAATGGCTAACCTCGCGCCGTCGGGTCGCCCACGAATTCCTCTGAAGAGTTCGAGCGAGAACGTCTCCTCGGAACTGCACCCTCGCCGCCTGCGACCCGACTTTGACAGTTCGCGTCGGTTCTAGGGGTACTGACCGCTTGTTTTCTCGATGTTTTCGATGCGCCGAGGCTCCAAAAACCTAGGCCTTCAGCTACAGGCCCCAAGCGTGGGACCTGACGGGGACCTTCCCCCCGCTGACAGCGTGCGCTCGGAGGCGCACAACGAAGCCGCTCCGCGGTAGGCCAGACCGCGTTGCGATGCGTCCGGCCATCGCCCCATGTGCCTTCCTGAACACCCCCCGCAGACCCTCCCCGCTCTCGACCGATTCGCTGGAAAACAAGGGCTTCGGCTAATTTTCCCATAGGGTTCTGGACTGACGAACGCTCGGAGGCTCCGCGGCTTCGTTCAACCGCGCTCTCGGCGCGCGCTTCCGCTGCCTCGGCCTCCGTCGCGAACAGGGCCTCGTTGCCGACGCCCGTGCCCAGCTCAAACAGAGTCCTCCCACGGCCCATCGATGTGAGAGCGGCGCCCCGGATTCGAAGCAGCGTCGCGCGCGGCCAGGCGGTCGCTACGAGCGAGCGAGTTCGATCGCCTGGTAGAGGTCGTCGACGAGCAGGTCACCCCCCAGGTCGGGGAGACGCACCGCGCCGCCGGCCTCGGCGTTGGAGAGCGTCCAGGTGTGGTCGTCGTTGCGGCGGTAGTGCTCGATGCGGGCCTCGTCCTGGTTGACCAGCAGGTAGTGCTGGAGCGACGGGAGGCGCTGGTAGTCCTTGAACTTCTTGCCGCGGTCGAAGAGCTCGGTGGAGTCGAAGAGCACCTCGACGAGGAGCGTCGGGTTGGTGAGGGCGTTGGGGTCTTCCGGCACCGTCTCCATCGGGCCGCAGTATTAACGCCTATGCCGGCACGCCCTCCGCCCGCGCCGCCGCGTAGCGGTCGTGCCCGTCCAGCAGCGCGAACATCGTCAGCGCGCTCACGTCGTAGACCAGCACCGGCGGCAGCGTCCCCTCGCGCGCCCGCTTGCGCCACATCTTCACCCGGCGGGGGTACACCACGTCGACGCACCACGTCGGTCGACGGCTCACGTCCTCCGCAGTGAGCGTCGCGGTGATGCCCTCCCAGGCGCCCTCGTCGATGTCCCGCCAGAACACCGCTACCGCCCGCCGTCGGCGGTCGCGGCCTCGGCCTCGGCCTCGGCGTCGAGGGCCGCGCTCGCCGCAAAGAGGTCGCCCGTCTCGTAGAAGTCCACCGTGACGAAGTTGGGAACACGCCCCCGCGACTGCCGACATCGCCGCGCCCGGTCGACCAGGAAGGGGTCGCGGTTGACCATCTCGGCCAGCCGGGGAAGGGCCGTCGGCGCCGTCAGGAAGTGGTTGAGGATGAAGAGGGAGTTGCCACTCCGGCCGCGGTTGGTGCGGCAGTCGAGGTCCGCCGGGGTGGCCGCGCTGAAGGGCGTCTCCTGGGCGAAGTCCCACACCGGGTGGTCCCACGGGCGCGTGGCGTCGGCGTGGTCGTCGAGGATCACCACCCGCCGCCCTGCCGTCACCATCGCCCCGAGCGTCGGCCAGGCCATCCCCGCCTTCTGCGTGTGCAGGTCGTCGAGCATCCCTGCCTCGCGCAGCGCGCCCTCCAGCTCCGCCCCCTCGATGTAGCTCTCCAGGATCAGCACCACGACCTCCTCGGGGTGCCCGTCGAGGAAGGTCCCGATGTCGCACAGGCCCTCCGCCAGCCGCCGGCTGCCGAGGGTGCACGCGCCGTGGCAGAGGTACGCGTCGCCCTCGTAGCGGTGCAGGTCGATCATCAGCCCCCGCACCCCGTCGGCGAGCTGCCGCGACATCGATCGCTCCTGGTTGGGCAGGATGAAGCGCTCCGCCCGGGTGGACATCGCGTTGTGCGTGGTCGGAAACACCACCTGGTCGAGCCGTCGGCCGCAGCGCGAGGCCGCCCCGTTGCAGCGCGAGGGCGTCGCCACGGGCGCCGGTCGCCGCCGCTCGCAGCGCCACGGGGGCTTCACCGCGACGTCTACGCTCACCGCCACGTCGTCGACCACCGCGTCCACGACCACCGCGGCGTCGGGGCGGTCGTCGAGCTTCGCGTCGGGCGGGCCCGCGTCGGCCGTCACGGCGGGCGACGTGCCGCAGCCCACCAGCACCCCGAGCACAGCCAATCCGACGATCGCGCCACGCATCGGTGACCATCGTGTCACAGCCCTGCGCTGGGCGGACACCTCGCTTCGATGCGATGATCGCGCGCAGCCCACGATGAAGCCCACGGACCTGCACTTCGCCGATGACGCCTTCGAGGTCCCGACCGGTCGCGGGCCCGTCAAGGTCACATGGCTCGGCACCGCGGGCTTCGCCATCGAGCACGAGGGCACCGTCGTGCTCATCGACCCGTACCTCACCCGCGCGTCGCTCCCGCGGCTCATCGCCGCGCCGCTCACCAGCGACCGCGCGGCCGTGGCGCGCTACGCCCCGAAGGCCGACGCCATCGTCGCGGGGCACACCCACTTCGACCACGTGCTCGACGTCCCGAGCATCGCGCGCGCCACCGGGGCGAGGGTCTTCGGCTCGCGCTCCTGCGTCGCCCTCTGCCGCGCCGAAGGGGTGCCCGAGGCGAAGGTCGTCGACGTGGAGGGCGCCATGCGCGGCGAGCCCGTCCAGGCCGAGGTGGGGCCCTTCACGCTGCGCTTCATCCCCAGCGCGCACGCGGCCTTCATGCTCGGCCGCGTGCCCTTCCCGGGGGACATCAGCGACTGCGACCAGGTGCCGCTGCGGGCGCACCGCTACCGCTGCGGGGCGGTGTTCGGCGTCGAGCTCCGCGTGGCGGGAAAGACCCTCTACCACCTCGGCAGCGCCGACCTCCTCGACGTGCGCGCCCCCCGCGACGTCGACCTCCTGCTCATGTGCGTCGCCGGCTGGACCACCACCGCCCGCTTCACCGACCGCGTGATGCGGGCCTTCACGCCGCGCTCGATCCTGCTCTCGCACTGGGACGACTTCCTGTCGCCGATGAGCGCCGGTGCTCGCATGCTGCCGGCGATGCAGCTCCCGCGGCTGGTCGAGGGGCTCACCCGCGTCGACCCGAGCGTGCGCCTCGGGGCGCTGCCGCTGCTGGGCTCCATCGCGCTGTAGCCCCTCGCGGCGACCCCACGGCCGCTCCCATGCTGTTCGAGAATCGCTCGGACACTCCCGGTCTGACACCCGGTCAGACCGTCGATGACACCGCCCATCGCTGCCAGACCCCGTATCATCGGGGCCCACCTCGTCGTGTGGGGGCACGTGCCCGACGCGCGGTAGGGCCGACCTCACCCCCGCGAAGCCCTGCTACCCTCCCCGGGTACATGAACTCCCTCGTCGACGTCATGGGCCCGCTACGCATCGTGGATCACGGCGGCGACGGCCCGCCCATGCTCCTCGTCCACGGCCTCGGCGGCTCCGCGGACAACTGGCTCCGCGTCGGCGGCGACCTCGCCCGCGACCACCGCGTGCTGGCGGTCGACCTCCCGGGCTTCGGCCGCTCGCCGCCCGCCGGTCGCCCCCCCACGCTGGAGGGCTACGTCGAGCTCATCGCCGCGCTCCTGCGGCAGCGGGTGCGCGAGCCCGCGGTGCTGGTGGGCAACTCCATGGGCGGGCTTCTTTCGCTGCTCACGGCCTCGCAGCACCCCGAGCTCGTGCGCGGCCTCGTGCTCGTGAACCCCGCGCTCCCGAGCTACGACCGCGCGCCCATCGACCCGGTGGTGCGCGCGGTGTTCTCCATCTACGCCATCCCCGGGGTGGGGGAGCTGTACTTCCGCAAGGTGGCCCGCCGCGCCTCGGCGGAGGCCTCCGTGCGGTACTTCTTCGAGCTCTGCGGGCTCGACGTGAAGGCCCTCCCCGCCGAGGTGATGGACACCCACCGCGCGCTCCACCGCTACCGCCGCGACCTGCCGTGGACCGACGCGACCTTCCTCGGCGCCGCGCGATCCATCCTCAAGATGCTGCTGCGCCGCCCGCGCTTCGAGGAGCACCTGCGCCGGGTGCGCGCCCCCACGCTGCTCATGCACGGCACCCGCGACCGGCTGGTGTCGATCGTCAACGCCCGCGCCGTGGCGCGCCGCCGGGAGGATTTCACCTTCGCGGAGCTCCCCGCGCAGGGCCACACGCCCATGCTCGAAGAGCCCGCAGAGTTCGTCGAGCGGGTGCTCGGGTGGACGGCGAGCATCGCCCCGGCCGAGAGGCCCGCCGCGGCGCCGTGATAGCGTCGCGGGCCGACGAAAGCCCCCAATGCTCGACCCATCCCTGATCCCACTGGTGCAGCGCCTCGACCGCGACCCTGAAGACCGCGAGGCCCTCGAGACCCTCTGCCGCGAGCTCGACGGGCGCGGCGAGCACGAGGTGCTCGCGATGCTCCTCGAGAAGGTCGCCGGGCGGCGGCGCACGCCCGAAGGCTCCGTCGAGCTGCTGCACCGCGCGGCCGAGATGTGGGCCACGAAGGTCGGCAACGACCCGCGCGCGCTCCCGCTCTGGAACCAGGTGCTCGACGCGCAGCCCGAGCACGAGGGCGCGCTGCTGGGCCTCGCGGCGATCTTCCGCCGCACCAACCGCGCCGAGCAGGCCGAGGGGCTCTACCGACGGCTGCTGGAGAAGCTCGCCTCGCCGGCGAAGAAGGTCCCGGTGCTGGAGGCGCTCGCGGCCCTCTACGGAGAGCGCGAGCTGCCCGACCGCGAGGTCGAGGCGCGGCGCGCGCTCGCGGCGGCGCGGGGGCCGGGCGCGGCGGCGACGTCCAACCGACGCTCGCTGGCGAGGCTGCTGGTGGAGCGCTCGCGGCGGCGAGCGGCGGCGACGCCCCCGGCGGAGGGCGAGGTCGACCCCGACAAGCGCGAGGCCGCGGCGCTGCTGGGCGCGGTGGCGCGCGAGGGGGCGACGGGCCGGGCGACGGAGTTCGCGCAGGCGGCGCTGTCGCTGTACCCGGGCGACGAGGGGGCCTTCGACGTGCTGGAGGAGAGCGGGGCGCTGAAGCAGTCGGAGCTCACCACGCTGCGCATCCAGTTCCTGGCGGCCAACCCGCGGGGGGCGCGCGGCGCGCGGGTGCGGCGCGACCTCGCGGAGGCCTACCTCGCCACGCAGCGCCCCGAGGACGCCGTGACGGTGCTCGCGGCCGCGGTGGACGACGACCCGCAGGCGGCGCAGTCGCTGGCGAAGCTCTACGCGCGGATGCAGCGGCACCTCGACCTGGCGAAGCTGCTCGACCGCTTCCCGACGCCGACGGAGTCCGACGCGCGCGTGGCGCTGCTGCGACGGCGGGCGGCGGCGTGGAAGGCCGCCGGGCAGAAGATGCAGCACCTGGCCGCGCTGCGGGCGCTGCTGGACGAGGTCCCGGCGGAGGTCGAGGCGCTGGCGGAGGTGGAGCGCGACTGCCGGCTCCAGGGGCTGCTGGGCGAGCTGCGCGACCGGCTGCGCGCCGCGGCGACGGACGAGGGCGCCGACGGGGCGTCGCGGGTGCGCTGGCTGCGCGAGGTGGCCCAGCTCGCCGAGCGGCGCTTCGACGACCACGCCGACGCGCGCGTGGCCTGGGAGGCGCTCGAGCGCGTGACCGACAAGGCCGAGGAGCGGGCCGAGGCGCAGGAGGCCCTGGTGCGCCTCATGGCGCGCAACGAGGACTGGGACCACGTGCTGCAGCGCCTCGCCGCGCAGGCCGAGGCCGAGGAGGACGCCTCCGAGGCGCGGCGGCGCTGGATGCGCTGGGTGCAGGTGCGGCGCGAGCACCGGCCCGACGCGGCGAAGGAGGTGGCGGTGCTGGAGAGGCTCCGGGCGCAACACCCCGACGACGACGCGGTGGCGCGCGCGCTGGTCGACGCGCGGCGTCGGGCGGGCGACGACCTCGGGGTCACCGAGGTGCTGTACGCGCTCATCGAGCACGCGGGCCCGGCCAACGCGGCGTCGCGCTGGTGCCAGCTGGCCGAGCACCTGGAGCGGGTGGGAGACCTGGAGAGCAGCGCCGAGGCATGGCAGAGCGCGCGCACCATCGACCCGACCAGCGCGCTTGCCTGGGAGGCCGAGGCGCGGGTGCTGGGCGCGCTGGGCGACCGCGAGGCGCAGCTCACGGGGCTGGTGGCCTACGCCGACCACCCGGTGGCCGCGGGGCGCCGGGCGGGCGAGCTGTACGCACGCGCCGCGCACCTGGCCTTCGAGCTGGGCCGCAAGGAGCGGGCGGCGCAGCTCGCCGAGCGGGCGCTGCGCTTCAGCCCCGACGACGACGCGATGAAGAGCCTCGTGGCGACGCTCGAAGACCCGGGCACGGCACCGGTGCCCTTCGAGGAGCTGCTGGCCGAGGCGTCGAGGCAGGAGACCGCGACGGCCGGGGCTGCGAAGCAGGAGGATGCAGGGGCGGAGGAGGAGGGCGCGTCGACCGATGCGCCGCCCGCGGAGGAGGCCCCGGTGAAGGAGCCAGAGCACGACGACGCGGCGGAGGAGCCGACGGGGATGGTGCTCATCGAGCACGAGGTGGCCGCGGAGGAGCCGACGGGGATGGTGCTCATCGAGCACGAGGTGGCCGCGGAGGAGCCGACGGGGATGGTGCTCATCGAGCACGAGGTGGCCGCGGAGGAGCCGACGGGGATGGTGCTCATCGAGCACGAGGTGGCCGCGGAGGAGCCGACGGGGATGGTGCTCATCGAAGAGGTGTTGGCGGCGGCTGCGGCCCCGCCGACGCCCGTCGAGAAGACCCCGGTCTCCACCGAACCCATCGAAGAGCTCGCCGCGGAGCTGTCCGAAGACCTGCTGGAGGAGATCGTTCCCGAGGCGGTCGAGCCCTCCGAGCTCCCTGCACCCGAAGCCCCGGCGCCGGTCGCGGCCGACCCCGGAGATCACACGCCGTTGCAGGGGGTGCGGCTGCCCGAGTCCATCGCCATCACCGCCGAGCTCGCCGCGCCGTCGCCGCCGCCAGAGCCCGCCGAAGCCCCCGAGGTCCCCGTCGAGGTGGGGTCCGTCACCGCAGAGATCGCCGTGCCATCACTGCCGCCGCAGGTCGCCGCGCCGCAGGTCGCCGCGCCGCCCCCGGAGGCCCCGTCGGTGACCGCGGAGCTCGACGCGCTGCCCGTCGCCCCTGGGCTGCCGGGGGTCGCACGCGAGCCAGCCCCGCCGCTCCTCGCGGTCCCCGCCGTCGCCTCGGCTGAAGACTCGATGATCATCGACGAGAGCCTCTTCGGTGATCCGCCGGTCGTCGCTCCGCCGCCGACCGCCGCGCCGCCCCGCGCTCCCTCCATCCCGCCTCCCGTGCTCACTGCGCCTCCGTCCATCCCGCCTCCGCCGATCGCGGCGCCTCCGCCGATCTCGCTCCCGCCGCTCCCAGGCCCATCGGGGTCGGCGCCGCGTCCGCGCATCGCGACGGCCATCCCCCCGTCGATGCCCCTCTCCGCGCCGCCGCCGGGCATCGCTGCGCCGTCGTTCATCCCTGCGTCGGTGTCGGCACCGCCCGCCCAGCCTGCCCCGCTCGCGCCGCCGTTGCAGTTCAACCCACAACCCGTCGCGGCCGCGGCCCCGCCGCCGGCGCTGCAGTTCAACCCACAACCCATCGTCGAGGCCGTCGCACCGCCGCCGGCGCTGCAGTTCAACCCACAACCCATCGCGGAGTCGGTGGTCCCGCCGCCGGCGCTGCAGTTCAACCCACAGCCCGCGGCCCCGCTCGCATCCGGATCTTCGCCGGGCGACCCCTTCGGGCGCAGCGCAGACGCCTGGGTCGTCGACGCCAGCGGCGACCCCTTCGCCATGGTCCCAACAGCCCTCCCTTCAGCCCTCCCGACCCCCGTCGCCGTCGAGGCCCCCGCGCCCCCGGAACCCGCTCCGCCCATGGGCCCGGCCCCGGCCCACGCACCTGCCTTCGAGCGGGTGCTGCTCCCCATGTTCGAAGCCCTCATCGGCGCCCGCTGAACGATGTGCGCCGCCGCGCAACTCAGGGCACATCCGAGTCGTGTGTAGTCCCTTTGATCACCTCATTTCCCTGCCTTTGATGGGGTGACAGGTGACGCGGATCATGTGATGGTCGCCGACGGCCGTCGCGTCCCCTCCGCTGGTCTTCGGGCACCCGATACCGCCTACGACGTCGGTCCCACCAGCGGGGCCGTTCCCGTCACCCATTGTCCGATGGAGAGCTCATGCGTCGTGGCGTCTGGTCGGCCTCCCGTCTCTTCATCGCCGTCCTGCTCGCGGCGTCCAGCGCGCTGGCCCAGCGCACCGTCGAGGCCTACTCGCCGGTGGTGCAGATGCTCCGGCTGTCGCCCGACGCCCGTACCCGCGCGCAGGCCGCCATCACCCTCGCGCGCTTCCCCAGCCCCGACGCCCCCGCCGCGCTGCGCGCCGCCCTCGACGACCGCGCCGCGGTGGTGCGCGCCGCCGCCGCCGTGACCCTCGCCGCGCTCAACGACGCCGGCTCCATCGCCGCGCTGCGCGCCCACCTGGGCGACCCCGACGCCAACGTGCGCGACGCCGTCACCCGCGCCCTGGGCCGCCTCGAGACCCCGTCGGCCACCGCCGCCTTCGAGCCCGTCGCGGCCGTCGACCTCGCGCAGGTGCGCTTCCTCGTGCGCCCCGGCGAGCTCGCCGACCGCGAGCGCTCCGACGCCACCCGCGGCGCGCTGCTCCGCGACGCCGTGCGCGCGTCGCTCCACAACCGCGGCACCGTCGCGCTGCACCCGGGCGTACTCCCCGCGGCGGCGCAGCACCGGCTGCGCACCGGTTCGCTCCGGCAGTTCTCCCTCGACGGCGGCCTCCAGGCGGTGCGGCGGGTGCCCTCGCCCGGCGGCGACCGGCTGCGCGCCGAGGTCAGCCTCATCATCGTGGCCGAGCCGCAGCACGCCATCGTGGGCATGGTCACCGGCGCCGCCTCGCTGCCCGCGCCGCTGAGCGACGACCCCGGCGAGCAGCAACGCATCGAGGCCCGGCTCATCGGCTCCGCGGTGCAGGCCGCGCTCCGCGACGTCGAGACCTACCTCGCGCAGACCCCGTAGCGCGGCGCGGCCCTAGACATCGGGCCTACAGCGACCCAGGCTTCCGTTGGCCTGCGTCGGTTCGCCGGTGAGATCCCCGGTGGGCCGCCGTCGGCGGAAAGTGAAGGTCCCTACTCCATGACCACCCGAACCAGGCTCCTCACGGGCGCCCTGATTGCGGCAGTCCTCGTGCCCACCACCGCCCTCGCCGGAACCCTCCAGATCCGCGACCCCGGCGACGTGCTCCCCGCGCAGGAGGAGGTCAGCCTCCGGGAGGCCGCGCGCGCGTGGCCCTTCGACGCCCGCGTGGTGGTCACCACGGACATGTCCTCTCGCGCGGACTTCGACCGCTACGTGGGCGCCCAGGTCGCCAGCGCCAACATGGTCGTCGTCGGCGTCGACCCGACGCACCGTCTCACCTCGGTGCACTTCGGCACCGGCACCCGCATCGCTCGCGCGCGCTTCAGCGCGATCGAAAACGCCGGCGACGGGTGGTTCCGCCAGGGTCAGTGGCGCAGCGGCATCGAGGCCATCCTGACCTCGGCCAGCGGCGCCGTCGGCAGCGGGTCGCCCGTCGCCGGTGGCCCCGCGGGCGCCAGCGAGTCGGGCTCCAACGAGTCGGCCCCGTCGTTTCCGTGGGGGCTCGTGCTCCTCGGCCTCGGCGGCGTCGCCATCGCCGTGATGGTCTTCCGCGCGGCCCGCAACCGCGCGCAGGTGGGCCCGATGGACCCCGGCGCCGACCCGTACCGCGCGCAGCAGTACCCGCCCGGGTACAACCCCAACGGGCCGGGCGGATACGGTCCCGGGTATGGTCCGGGCTACGGCCCGCAGCAGGGCGGCATGGGCGGCCTCGGCGCGGGCATCCTCGGCGCGGGCGTCGGCGGCCTCGCGGGCTACGCGCTCGGGTCGCACATGGCCAACCGTGACGAGAGCCACGGCGCCGATCACGTCGCGGGCTCCGACAACGGCGGCGGCGGCTTCGACGCGGGCGGCAGCAGCTCCGGCTGGGACGACGGCGGCGGCGGCGGCGGCGACTTCGGCGGCGGCGACGGCGGCGGTGGCGGCGACTGGTGACCGCACGGTAGAACCGCGTGGCCCCAGCGCCATGAACGACCCCTCGACTCCCACCAAACCCATGCCGTCCCTGTCGCCCGTGATGGGACAGATGGCCACGGAGTTCCTGGCGCCGCCGCCCGCGGCGGTGTCCATGGCCTCCCTCGCGGACACGGCGCCCAACACCAGCGGGCCGCAGCCCGAGCGCGACTTCCACGGCCTCAAGGTGCACGGGATGCTCGGCGAGGGCGGCATGGGCGCGGCCTACCTGGCGAGCCACAAGGTGCTGCGGGTGCCGCTGGTCATCAAGACCTTCAAGAGCGCCGCGCCGTCGCAGATCTTCCGCGAGGCGCACCTGGCCGCGCGGGTGTCGTCGCCGCACGTGGTGAGCGTGCTCGACGCGGGCGTCGAGGACGGCGTGCCCTTCGTGGTGCAGCGCTACGTCGACGGCATCGACCTCGAGGAGCTGCTGCGGGCCCAGCGCGCCATCGGCCGCCGGCTGCCGGTCGACCTCGTGTGCCGGCTCGTGCTCGACGCCGCGATGGGGCTGCGGGCCATCCACCAGGCCGGGGTCATACACCGGGATGTAAAACCCGCGAACCTCTTCCTGGGCGGCGGCGGCACGGCCTCGGTGGGGGACTTCGGCATCGCGGTGGAGACCGTCGGCGGCGCGGCGCACGAGCCCATCGTGGGCACGCCGCAGTTCATGGCCCCGGAGCAGTGGAACCAGGGGGTCATCGACCGTCGCACGGACCTCTACGCCCTCGGCGCGACGGCGCACCTGCTGTCGACCAACGTGCCGCCCTTCCACGGCGAGAGCGCGCTCCAGCTCGGGGTGGCGCACGTCTCCGAGCCGTACCTCCCGCCCATCCCGCGCGACCCGCGGGAGGCGTACCTCTTCGCGGTGGTGGGTCGGATGCTGCGGAAGCGCCCCGACGAGCGCTACGGCAGCGCCGACGAGGTGGTGCGCTCGCTCGGGGTGGTGACCGAGCCCGGCGCGCGGATCATCCCGCAGGAGAACGACCACGCGGCCATCGGCGAGGTGCGCGTCGAGCTGCTGGTGGGCGACATCGCCGAGCAGCGCGTCGACGTGATCGTCTCCGCCGCCAACACCCAGCTCAAGATGGACCGCGGGGTGGCCCTCTCGCTCCTGCGCGCGGGCGGCGACGAGATCGCCGCGGAGGCGCGGGCGCAGCGCCCGCTGCCAGTGGCGATGGGCGACGTGGTCTGGACGGGCGGCGGCCGGCTCGCGGCGCGCCAGGTGGCCCACGCCGTGGCGGCCCTCGACGGGGCGATCTGCCTGCAACGGTGCGTGCTGCGGGTGCTGCTGGAGGCCGAGGCCCGGGGCGCGACGACGGTGGCCTTCCCGGCCCTCGGCACGGGCGTCGGCGAGGTGCCCATGGCCCAGGGCGCGAAGCTGATGCTGGAGGCCTTCCGCACCTTCGCGTGGGTTCAGCCGCAGCGCGTGCGGGTGCTGCGGGTGGTGCTCTTCAAGGACGCCGACCGGGACTGCTGGCGCGACGTGCTCCAGGCGATGTGAGCTGCGCCTCGTCGGCGTCGTCGGTCGTGGCGACCGCGGCGGCGGCGTCGATGCGCACCCCGGAGCCCCGCTTGCGCGCGCGGGCCTCTTCGATGGCGAGCGCCACCCTGGCGGCGTCGGGCGTGGTGATCACCACCTTGCGGGTCTTCGCGCCGTCGGCGATCTCGAGCGCCACGCACTCGCCCTCGCCGCCGGGCACGCTGTAGGCCATTGGTGCCGTCGAGCGAGCGCTTGAAGCCCCAGCCGCCGAAGCGCATCGCCTCGTAGGGCTTCGCCTCGCAGCGGGTGATGGACTCCACCGCGATGGTGGGGCCCCACAGCCCGTACTGCACGTGCAGCGCGTCGTCGGTGACCACCACCCGGAGGTGCGACAGCAGCAGCGTCACCAGCACGAGCGGAATGACCCCCTGCAGGCTCGCGATCGACCCGCTCGCCACGCCCGACCCGAGCACCGCCAGCGCCGCCACGCCCATCAGCCCGAAGAACCACCCGGGGCATGCGCTGCTTCGTCACGATGCGCGCCCGGCCTCCCTCCAAGTACTGCGCCGTGTACTCGTCCCGCGCGGGCTCCGGTGCCTCGTCTGCCATCGGTGAGCGCAGCGTGTCACATCGGTCAGGATATGTCACCCCGCTCGTTGCGGCGGGGGCGTAGGTGCCTACCCTTGGGGGCATGCAAGCGATGACGAGGATGGCGCTCCAGCGGCCGGCCAACGACGTGGGTGACGCGCGCGCGGCCATCGAGGCGGCGGCGCTGGCGCTGGTGGGCACGCGCACCCTGGAGCGGGGTCGGCGCTACGTGGCGTGGGGGGCGGTGTTCGACCCGCGGCGGCGGGGCGCGGTGCTGCGGGCTCGCTGCGAGGGCAGCGGGCAGGAGGCGTGGCGGGTGCGGGTGACGCTCGACCCGGCGGGCGTGCGCGACGCCGACTGCGACTGCCCGATGGGCGAGGGCGGTGACTGCAAGCACGTGGCGGCGGTGCTGCTGACCTACGCGCGCGACCCGGATGGCTTCGCGGAGGTTCCGACGGTCGACGAGGCGGTGGCGGGCGTCGACGCCGCGGGGCTGCGCGCGCTGCTGGGCCGGCTGCTGCTGCAGCGGCCCGAGCTCGAGGTGCTGGTGGAGGAGGCGCTCCCCGGGGCCTTCGCGCGGGCCGAGGCGGCGCCGGGCGACGCGCGCGCCGGGGCGGCGGCCCTGCTGCGCGGCGTGTGGCCGGGCGAAGACCTCGACGCGCTCGCGGCGAAGCTGGAGGCGCGGCGGGCAGCGGGCGAGGCGGCGGGCGACGCGCGGGGCATCGAGCAGCTCGCGGTGGCCATCGTGGGGCGCCGGCGGCGGGTGGGCGGCGACGCGGGGCCGGTGCTGGCGGTGGCGCGGCGCTGCGTGGCCTCGGTGGCCGCGAGGTTGTGCGGGGGCGACGCGGAGGCGCGCGCGCACGGGCTGCGGTGGCTGGTGGGGCTCTACGGCTACGACATCGAGCACGGCTGCGCGGGCGTGCTCGACGCGCTCGGGCGCACCGGGGTAGCAGCAGCGCTGGCGGCGGCGACGGCCGACGAGCGGAGGGCGCTGGCGCGGCGGGTGCGCGGGGCGATGGCGCGGGGCGACGAGTGGGCGCGCTACGCGTGGGGCGCGGTGCTGGTCGAGCTGGAGGAGGGACTGGTCGACGATGAAGAGGCGTGGATGGAGCTGGCGCGCGCGCACCACCGGCCCGCGGCGCGCTGCCGGCGGCTGCTGGCGCTGGGGCGGGTCGACGAGGCCTGGGCGGCGCTCGCGGAGGTGGCCGACCTCGAGCTGCTCACGCTGACCGGGCGCTTCGAAGAGCGCGGGCTGGGGGAGGCGTTCACCGAGGCGATCAAGGCGCGCGCGGCGCGGGCCGGGGCGACGAGCCGCGAGCGGCTGGTGACCTGGCTACGGGCGCGGGAGGAGGGCGCGGCCGACGCGGCGGCGGCGCTGGGGCTGGCCGAGGCGGTGCTCGCGGCCGATCCGACGCGGGCGGCGCTCGACGAGCTGCGCGCGCGGGCCGAGGCGCTGGGGCAGTGGGAGGCGGCGCGGGCGCGGGCCGAGGCGGTGCTCGACGCGAAGGCGCCGGGCCTGCTGCTGGAGTGGCTGCTCGACCTGGGCGAGCTCGCGGCGGCGCGGCGCGTGGCGGAGGACGAGCGGGCGCGGCCGGCGGGCTTCGTGGGGCCGCGGGTGCGGGCCGCGGAGGCCCTCGAGGCGCTCGACCCGGAGGGCGCGGCGCGGGTGTACCTGCGGCAGGCGGAGGCCTGCGTGGCGCAGCGGGGGAGGGCGTCGTACCGCGACGCGTGCGCGATGCTGGCGCGGGTCGAGCGGGTGCTCGGGGCGGCCGGGCGCGAGGCCGAGGCGCGGGCGCTGCGGGAGGGCTTCGCGGCGAGGCACGCGCGGCTGAGCAGCCTGCGGGCCGAGCTGGTGCAGCACTTCGGTCCGCTGGCGGCGTGAGGGCGCGCGCGGAGCTGGTACAAGGGCCCGCACGAGCCCCGATGCCGCCCCGCCCCCGCCCCGACCGCCGAGAGTTTCCGACGCTGCCCCGACGGCCCATCCGCATGGTGCTCGACGGGGTGAGCTACCTGCCCAACATCGGGACGATGTTCCGGCTGTGCGACGCCTTCCGGGTCGAGCGGCTGTACGTGTGCGGCTTCGACCTCGAGGCCCACAAGCGCCGGCTGCTCTCCGCGGCCGCGGGGACGGTGGGGTGGGTCCCGTGGGAGTCGCGCCCCGATGCGGTAGGCGTGGTGCGCGAGAGCCGCGCGGCGGGCTACCTCGTGGCGGCCATCGAGCTCTGCGACGAGAGCGTCGCCCCCGAGGCGATGCGCTGCGACGCGCCGCTGTGCCTGGTGATCGGCGCCGAGCGACACGGCGTCTCCGCGGAGGTGCTCGCCCTGGCCGACCAGCGGGTGGAGATCCCGTCCGATGGTCTCGGCGGGTCGATCAACCTGACCACCGCGGCGGCCATCGTGCTGTACGCCGCGTCGCGGAAGTACCCGCTCGACGATGGAGCGCGGGGGTAGAGGAGCGGGCGGGGCCTCGACGCAGGCTCACCGCCGGCGGCGTGCTGCGACGGCTCGCTGCCCGATACGGTGCAGGATCGCGCCTGGACGTCGCCGATCTGGTACCTGCCGCCGCGGTAGCGCTCCCCTCAGGTTCACGCCACCTGCAACCCGAGCCCGCGCACCAGCTCCGCGGCCTGGGCCGAAGAGATCACCGCCCCGCGCAGGGCCACGCAGGCGTGCGGCGTGAGCACCCCGAGGTCGGCCCGGCGCAGGTCGGCCCCGGCGAAGCGCGCGTCGAGCAGGCGCGCGTCGCGCAGGCGGCAGCCCTCCAGCACGGCCTCGCGGAGGTCGGCGCCCGAGAGGTTCGCCTCGGACAGGTCGACGTGCTTCAGCGTCTGCTTGAAGAGGGACACCCCGCGCAGGTCGGCCGCCACCAGGTGACAGTCGGCGAAGCGGGTGTCGCGCATCCGCGCCTTCGCGAAGACCGCGCCGGTGAGCCGGGTGCTCGTGAACGACGCCTCGGCCAGCGACGCGCCCGCGAACTCCGCCCCGATCAGGCTGCAGCGCTCGAAGCGCGCCCGCGTCGCGCGCGCCCGCGCCGCCTGGAGCTTCACCCCCGTGACCCCGATCCAGGTGGTGTCCTCCAGGCCTGCCTCGCTGAAGTCCGCCTCGTCGAAGACCCCGCCGTCGAAGGTCGCGCCCGCGAGGTCGAAGCCCGCCACGCTCACGTCGCGAAACACGCACCCGCGAAACACGTACGGCCGCTCGTCGTCGGCGTCCCGCGGCAGCGCGCGCCGCAGGTCGAGCCCGGTGAAGTCCACGCCCACCACCTCGCGACGCGCCCGAAGAAGCTCCGCGGCCCCGGTCAACGTCACCGCCGTCACTTCATTCTCCGTCATGCGACCCCCCTCCTACACCGCGCGCCGCGTCGCTGGCCATCCCGCGTCCGTCCCACTTTACGCCCCCCGCGGGCACCCTGTCTTCGCACCGGGGGGCCGCTTGAACCTCCCCCTCCCTCCTCGTATAGGCTGCGCTTGAACCTCCCCATGCGAACTTCCGTACTCCTGCTTCTCTGTTCGACCTTCGCGATCGCCTGCACGCCCAGCGCGGTCAACGACACCCCGCCCCGCCTCGACGGCGCGGTGACCACCGACGCTCCGCCGGGCATCGACCGCCCCGTCAGCCCCGACGGCACGGTCGCCCCCGACGTGGTGGTCACGCCCGACGACGTGGTCACGCCCGACGACGCCGTCGCCCCCGCGGACGCGGTGGGCAACCCCGACGTGCCGGCGGACATCCCCGTCATGCCGACGACCTGTCGCTCCAGCCGCGACTGCGCGCGCGGGGTGTGCGACCGGGTTCGCAGCGTGTGCGTGGAGTGCGTCACCGCGGCGCAGTGCGACGGGTCGACGCCGGTCTGCCTGGCCAA
>Ga0247843_1002958_pt1 | contig 29130 bp, 27 predicted proteins | sample LaCruzMarch2017__FD_192420 | JGI IMG/M metagenome (GOLD analysis project Ga0247843, IMG submission 192420) | Freshwater microbial communities from meromictic Lake La Cruz, Castile-La Mancha, Spain - LaCruzMarch2017_8m | ecosystem: Environmental > Aquatic > Freshwater > Lake | place: Spain... | reverse complement strand
GTCAGCCGGCTGGTCAGAAAGTCGCTATCCTTTTCCAAATTGGACAAGTGGCACAACTTGGCGATTGGTTGGTGCTTTTGGCAATTCAACTTGGAGAGGCAGCATTACATTTGATACACCGCCAAAAGTATTATTAAGAAAATTTGCAAAATATTTTTTTTAGACAATTATTGTCCAAAATTTTTCATCTAAACAGAAATATAGGTGGCCAACTCTGATACATTGACTTTTGGTGAGTGGCTCCTTCGGCCAACGGCGATGCCACAGCCTCGTTAGGGGTATTTTACGATTGGAATTACACCGGCCCGGGCATACGCGTGGAAGAAGTTATCAAAGACGGTCCAACCGATAAAGCAGGTTTGAACATCAAAACGGGTACTGTTATCGAAGCCATTGACGGCGAAATCCTCACGGCGGACCGTGATTTGGCCCAATACCTTAACCGCAAAACGGGTAAAAACGTATTGCTCACCTTATTGGAGGGAACAGCGCGTCGCGAAGTAGTCGTTAAGCCCATTTCGACCGGGGAAGAAAATCAGTTATTGTACAAACGTTGGGTGCGTCGCAATCAGGAGGAAGTAGCAACCTTGAGCAAAGGCGCTTTGGGCTATATCCACATTCCAGGCATGGCTGACGGCCCTTTCCGCGTTACGTACGACGAAGTGATGGGGAAATACGCGACCAAAAAAGGGATCGTGATTGATACGCGTTTCAATAGCGGCGGCGATTTGGTTTCTGATTTGATGACCTTCTTTTCGGGAAAAACGTACATGTACAATTCGACCGATAAACGCGTGATTTACTCTGAGCCGAGTTATCGTTGGAGCCGCCCCAGTATTTCGCTCGCCAATGAAGCCAACTATTCCGACGGCCATTGCTACGCGTACATGACACAGGCCACCAAACTCAACAAACTCGTAGGACAACCCGTACCGGGCACCTGTACGTTTGCGGCTTGGGAAGTACTGCAAGACCCAAGTATCCGTTGGGGTGTACCGCCCGTAGGCGTCAAAACCATGGCGGGAACGTATCTGGAGAACGCCCAAACCGAACCCGATATCAAGGTTTGGAACGACTATGAAGTTATCACCAAAGGCAAAGACCAGCAATTGGAACGTGCCGTGGAGGAGTTGATGAAGGAAGTGAAGTAGAGATAACCGCAACGGGATTTGTTCCTGAAAAGGAATGGTTACGTAAGGTATTGAGCAGAGGTGCGTTGCTGTGCCTCTGCTTTTTTATTTTTTTCCAATGCTTCATACACCAAACTCAAATCAGCATTTTTGAGATACGTATTCGCTGCCTGTACTTTTTCTTCAACAACTTGGTTGCCCGTTCTCCGAGGTGCGGGGGCTTGTTTAGTTTTCATTTGAAGTTGATATTCAGAGGGCTCTACTTTTTGATTAGGGAGCGTAAAAAGGCATTTTCATCCCTCAATTGTTTGATTAACTCATCGCGTTCTGTAAGCTGAATCTGAGCAATACTTTGACTTGTAATGCTATTGGAATTATTATCTATTTTGGCCGGCATATCGGCATCTACAGAAGTGTGATTCGTCGCATCGCTGTTTCCCTGCACTTCTCCCTCACCCCTTAGCAGGAACCTGTCGTTTAAATGCGGGAACCGCTCAATTATTTTGCGTAAAGTTTCCCAGTTAGGTTTTTGGTTGCCATTTAACATCTTATATAAATGGTCCGGGCTTGAAAGACCTATTTCCTTAGCAAACTTATACTTGCTGATTTCCAACGAGTTGATTACTGACTCTAATATTTCAGAAGGTGGCTTATACATATTATAATAATAAAATAGGTATTATTATTTGCGCATATACATATTTTTGTATTATATTTGTGTCGCAAATTTTAAAGAGTGATAGTTAAACCTGGACATGGTTTGAACAAACTGCAATTTAGGGTATTGCAAGTAAAAAACATCTAACCTGAAAAATATTACAAAAATGGCATTTGTAAAATTACCCCTCTGCAAGAAAATCGTAAACCTTGATCGAATTGCTTATATTACAGGTATCATGAACATTAATGCTTATCAAAAAGACCTTGCTCCTGTATTTCGCTATGATGTGATTTTCTTCAATTATAACTCAATGGGGTCAAGAAATATTTACATAGAAGAAGAAGATTATCAGTTTATTGTTTCAAAATTGACAATGATAGAATAGATTGCAGTGAACTTAACTGCAATCTTCAAGTGAAACAACTTTTCAAGGACAAGAACCGAAGAAACTTTGCTAATCAGACATTTAAAATTATTTCAAGTATCAAGGATGGCTGGCTTCGGCTTAGCAGTCATATTACCAATTCCAACTCAGGTAATAAATGGAGTATCGCAAAGTATAACTTAAGCAATGTCCTTATAATATCAAATAAGTTACTTTCTGCGTCCGATTTAATGTCGGGTGACAATATTAGGTATTTTGTAGAACCATTCTATTCCGATGGGAAAATCAATGCCTATTTATCAACGCAATGGCGGCATGTTGGAGGTACTAATCTTGACATTGGCAGTCTTCAGGATTTTATAAATAATGAATACAAAGATTTATTTCAGATAATGGCTGATTCTGACGGTTTTGTTCTTTATCAAGTACCCGATGTTTTGGAGTATTTTGAACATAAAAATACTCCCCCCTCCATCCCTCTCCAAAAAATCTTCTTTGGCCCTCCGGGTACGGGCAAATCCACCAAAGTGAAACAATTGATTGAGCAATATGGGTTTGAGGTGGTTCGTACTACTTTTCATCCCGATACCGATTATCAGTCGTTTGTGGGTGGATATAAACCCGTGGTAGTCAAAAATGAAGAAAACGGTAAGGAGGAAATTACGTATCGGTACGCGCCTCAAACCTTTACAAAAGTGTACGTAAATGCTTGCCAAAACCCCGACAAGCGATATCTGCTCATTATTGAAGAAATCAATCGGGGCAATTGCGCCCAAATCTTCGGAGATCTGTTTCAGTGCTTAGACCGCAACGACGAAGGCTGGTCCGACTATGGAATCCATGCCGAGGCAGATTTGGCCAAACACCTGAAAATAAATGGGTTGAAGAGCGAGATACAACTCCCGCCCAATCTCTTCATCTACGCTACCATGAATACCTCCGACCAATCGCTGTTTCCGATGGACAGCGCCTTTAAGCGGCGGTGGGATTGGGAATACGTCCCCATAGATTACGATAAAGCAAAAGAGTTCACCATCATCGTTTCTGAGCAGCACCGCTACAATTGGGGCGTATTTATAGCGAAGGTCAATAAGCAGATCGTGGACGTAACGGGCAGCGAAGACAAACAATTGGGTACTTTTTTTGTCAAACCCGTTGCGGGCGTTATTTCATTGGAAGTATTCAAATCCAAAGTGTTGTTTTATTTATGGTCGGAGGTATTCAAAAACCAGCTTAAAACGGGCGACACCATTTTTCATTACGACAAGGAAGACGGCACCTCTGAGGAGTTCACTTTTGCCGATTTATTTGAACCGGGTCGTGATATGGACATTTTGCCGTCCTTTATGCAGAAATTAGGCGTAGATTTACTCGACCATGTTGCTGCTGTTTGAATCTGCCAAGTACGAGATCGAATCGCTGCAACCCTTTTTGGGAGAGCGTTATTACCGCCCGCTCGGCGCAGGGTTGGGACAAATAGATTACGTAGGTTACTATTACCACGCCCCCGCAGCGCATTCGGTACTGATTCTGCCCAAAGTGTTTTTGAAGGAGGGCAAAGTATGGGGTATCTATACCCCGCAGGAGTTTTTTGCTCTGCAATTGGCTGATACAGAGCAGGCCCGAAAAGAATTTCAACGCACCGGAAAAGCTGATTTTCTGTTTCGATTTTCGGTTTGGCTGTATCAGGCCATCAAGATTTTCAAGCGACGCCACCCTGACAGTCTGCTCACTGACAGCGCTGATTTGCAGCAAATTATAGAGCCTGAGGGCCAAAAGCAGCTTTCCGAATTGGAAGTGATCAACAGTCTGCTGCACTTCCAACGGGACAATCCCGCTTTGTTTACCTTCGTCAAACGTTACAATACTTCCCAACGCCATCAGGTAAGTTGGCATCGCACGGTGCAAAAACAAACGCCCGTTTTGCAAAATGGCGTACCGGTCTATATCGAAACCGTCAATAAGCGCAAAGCAATCAATGCCGACGAAGAATTGTTTGTGTTATTTTTCAGTTTGCTCCGGCATTTAAACGAAGCCTATGGATTAAAAGCCGAATTGAGTCCTTTGTATGAACGGCTTCCGAAACGCGAATTTGAAAAACTGCTGGACGGACAGGGAACACGGCGGTTAAAACAAATCCGGGGCAACTATTATACCGACAAATTAAGGCAGCTGTGGCAGTTGCTCTATGCTTATTTTGACCGTGCCGAGCACGCCAAAACCCATCAGGGAATGCGTGAAGTGGTACTGGTCCGTGATTTTAACATTGTATTTGAAGACATGGTCGATGCGCTCCTTACTGACTCGACCCAGCCCCTGCCCAAAGCCTTGAAAGAGCATAAAGACGGCAAAATTTTAGACCATATTTATGAATACAATTCGCTGCTTTCGCCCGAAGACAGTATTTATCACATCGGCGACAGTAAATACTACAGCGACACGAGTGCTTTGAGTAAAGAATCTGTTTATAAGCAATTTACGTATGCGCGTAACGTCATTCAACTCAATATAGACCTGCTGAATGAAGGCAAACTCGCCCAGCCGTTGCACTATCGCGACCCGCTTACGGAAGGCTATAACGTAACTCCCAATTTTTTTATCAGTGCCTTGGTCAATGATTCGCTTGACTTCAGCAAGGCCAATTTACGGCCTCGTCCTGATTCATTACAGACCAATACGCATTTTGCGGACCGCCTTTTTGACCGCGATACGCTGGTATTACAAGCCTATAACATTAATTTTTTGTACGTATTGGCCAGCTACGTTACCCAAAATCGTCAGGAAACCGTACGTTTTCGGCAAAGTACCAAGCAGCAGTTTAGGCAGCGGCTGCTCGACCATTTAAAAAGTCGGTATGTATTTTTAAAGCTTACCCCTACCAATCAATCACTTGAAGATTTTGTAACGCAGCATTTTCGGTTGCTCAACGGCCGAATGTATCGCCCTGCCTCATTTACGGATGCTATTTTGGTAGCTTTACCCAAAGAACAGACAAGACCGAAATGGTTGGAAACGATGGAGGCAGAAGTCAAGGATTGGGAGTTACAATAACTCTTTTAATGCCCCCAAATCAGCGAAGCCAACGCGAAAATATCAATGAGCCACAAGGTGAGGGATACTTCCCGGCTTTGCCCCGTTACCGTTTTGAGGATAGTCCAACTCAGAAAACCGAAGATAATTCCCTGTGTAATGGAATAGCTGAACGGAATCAGGACCAAAGCCAATAAGCAGGGAATGGCCTCATCCATGCGAGACCAGTCAATTTTAGTGACGGGTTTCATCATAAAAGCACCTACAATCACTAAGGCGGGTGCCGTGGCGATGCTTGGCACTACAGAAAGCAACGGTGATAAAAATAGAAAAGGCAGGAAAAGAAAGCCGGCTATTACGGCGGTTAGCCCTGTTCTTCCGCCCTGCTCAATTCCTACGGCAGACTCGATATAGGCAGTGCCCGGACTTGTTCCCAACAGACCTGCGGCAGCGGTCGCTACGGCGTCTGTCAGCAGTGATTGTTTGATGTTGCGCGGGTCTCCGTTGGCATCGTACAAATCAGCCGCTTCGGCTACTCCCACAAACGTGGAGAGGCTATCAAACAAATCCGTGAAGGTAAAGGCGAAAATGACAGGCAAGAGCGATAAACTCAAAGAGCCCATCAGGTCAAGTTGGAAAATCAAGCTAAAATCGGGGGCTGCTAACAAGCCATTCCAGTTGACGAGGATTTTTTGACCAAAATTAACCGCTGATGCATCTCCCCACCACCGGCCTATGGGTACAGCCAGAAGTGTCGTAATGATAATTCCAATCACAATTCCGCCCGTTATTCGCTTGGTGACCAATACAGCAGTAAGAATGAATCCCACTAAAAAAGTCAATAGAATCGGGTCTTTTAAGTTGCCGATTCCTACGAGTGTGACAGGGTTGCTGACGATAAACTTAGCATTGGTAAGACCAATCAGCGTAATAAAAAGCCCAATTCCCGACGATATAGCGTAGCGAAGTGGCTTTGGGATGGCCTTAACGATGTGCGTGCGGATGTTAAAAATGGATAAAATAAGGAAGATAATTCCTGCCCAAAATACCGCGCCCAAGGCCGTTTGCCAGGCCACACCCATTCCTTTCACCACCGTAAAAGTAAAAAAAGCATTGAGTCCCATTCCCGGAGCGACAAGCAATGGGTTTTTGGCATACAGCCCCATCATCAAACTACAGAAAAAAGAAAGAAGTATAGTCGCTGTCAACACCCCTCCAAAAGGCATTCCTGATTGACTCAAAATAGCGGGGTTGACTACAATAATGTACATCGTAGCGAGAAAAGAAGAAATACCCGCAATGGTTTCGGTACGAAAGGATGTGCCGTTTTGGGAGAGAGAAAAGTAGCGTTCGAGCATGAGAAATAGGAAGGAAGAGTCAGAAGTCAGTAAAAATAAGAATGCCACTCTTGAAAGCAAAGCCTTTGAATGGATTTGCTTTCAAGAGTGGCATTCAAAAATGCGTTTACTTAAAAATTAAGCTTTAAACGTTCCACCGGAACGTCGTTAATCAAGTGGCTTTCAATAATTTCTTCGACATCGGCTAACTCAACTTTGCCATAAAAAACACCTTCGGGATAAACAACCAACGCGGGACCAAAGGCACAGACATCCAAACAGCCCGTTTTTTGGGCACGAATATCAACGTGTAAGTTTTTTTCTTTGAGGGAAGTTTTAAAGGCATCTACCAAGGCCATTCCGTGTTCGGCTCCGCAGCATTTTTTGCCGCCTTCTTTTTGATTCGTACAGATGAAAACGTGTTTTTTGTATTTCATAATAAGTTTGGAAGAATGGATAATAAACGTTGGACGCTGAATAAGGACTTGTAGGTCCACTATCCAACGTCCAACGAGCAATTAGGTTATGTTAGAAATAAGCCTATTTATCGTTTAGCGACCGACGGTGCTTTGATAAGGGCAATATAATCAGCCAGAATCCGACTTGTTTCGTTCAGATAAATATCTTTTTTCTTTTTCTCAGTCACACTCACTTTGGCGGGAGTTTCATCGTCATCACCTTCGTCTCCTGTTTCAAGTTTTTTCAAAGCCGCCTGTTTTTTCTCCGCTTCCTCGCGTTCTTTTTTACGCTTGGTCTCCTGAAGAGATACAGTCGTATTTTCGCGGGCTTTGCGGTACAGGTCTAATTCTTCCACAAAGGTTTTTAACTCAGCTTCAGATTTAAGTCGTTGTTGGTATTTATCCTTCAACTTAGAAACTTGCTTTTCGTTGAGCGCTTTCGTTACGTCATAACGAGCCGAAGCGATTTGATCCCAAGGAAGCGCGGTAGGCTGTGAGCTTTCACCATATTCTTCAGCGCTGAAAGCAGAAGGGTATTCGATATCCGGAGAAACACCTTTGCGTTGCGTGCTGCTACCATTGATACGGTAAAATTTCGCTACTGTGATGTTGATTTGACCTAATTTATCCGTGTCTTTAATCCACTGATTCAAATCAACCATCGTTTGTACAGTGCCTTTTCCGTAGGTTTGTTCTCCCAAAATAATACCGCGTTTGTAGTCCTGAATCGCTGCCGCAAAAATTTCAGAAGCAGATGCACTGAAACGGTTGATAAGTACTGCCACCGGACCGTCATACGTTACTGTAGGGTCGGGGTCAGTTTGTACTTCGGTATCTCCCGTTTGCTCTCTTACCTGAACTACAGGGCCTTTTGAGATAAATAAACCGGTCAAAGAAATAGCTTCGGTGAGCGAACCGCCACCGTTGTTACGGAGGTCAATCACGATTCCTTCTACGTTTTCGGCTTTGAGTGAATCAATCAATCGTTGTACGTCGCGAGTGGTACTGTTAAAATCTTTTCCACGCTTATTGGCCTCGTCAAAATCACGATAGAAAGAAGGAATATTAATAACCCCAATTTTGTAATCGTGTTTATTTTGATTGATCGTCACAATTTCTTTCTTGGCACGAGAAGTTTGCAAATTTACCTTTTCCCGTTGAATACGAATTTCCTTTGGAGGATCGCTCGGAAGTGCATCTGCGGCCAATACCTGTAACCGAACGACAGTTCCTTTCGGACCTTTGATTTTCTTTACAGCATCGTCTACATACCATCCTACGATATCTTCGTATTTACCTTCTTCACCTTGGGCTACCCCGATAATACGGTCGTCTTTTTTCAGACGTTTGTCTTTGAATGCCGGCCCGCCGGGTACGACTTCCACTACTTTGATGTAATTTCCGTCTTCGCGCAACACTGCTCCAATACCGTCAAGGGCTTGGTACATATCTTGTTTGAAGCGATCAGAATCAGTCGGAGAGAAGTAGCGTGTATGCGGGTCAAGTACCTCGCAGAATGAATTCATGTACATTTGAAACACCTGCTCGCTGCGGAACCGCCCTAAATTACGTTCACGGTTTTTGTAACGGTCTTTCAACAAGGTGACTACTGAGGAGTCCGCTTTTCCCGAAAGCTTTAATTCAAGTGCCTCGTTTTTAAGAAGTTTGCGCCAGATTTCGTTCAATTCATCGTTACTTTTAGCCCAAACGGCTTTTTTTCGATCAATATTAAACGACTCATCAACGGCAAAATCAAAAGAAGGCTTGGTGAGCAGTTTGTCAATAAACTGACTGCGCTCACGATAACGTTTGCGAAACGTGTTGTAAATATCGTACGCTGCCCCCAAATCTCCGTTGTTGAGAGATTCGTCGAGTTGGTTACGGTATTTCTCAAAGTACTGTACATCATTTGCTAAGAAGTACAGTTTCCCACCGTCTATTTCGTTAAGGTAGTTGTCATACATCTTCGACGATAATGAGTCGTTGACGTTGAACTTACGGTAGTGATACCCCGAAAATATTTTTGTAACATACGCCTCAACTTTCTCCTGCGTCAGAGTGGGTTTGAGATCATCTTCGGATGGTGGGAAAGGACGCGGTGCGAACTCCCGCGAACGCGAGTCGTCGGGTTGCAGACTCAGCAGCAACACCGGAGCTAAGGCGATTAAAAAACTTTTCATGGTCATTTCACAATCTCTAACAGTTCTACTTCAAAAATTAATGTGGAATAGGGTTTGATTTCCGCGCCGGCGGCACGTTCTCCGTAGGCTAAATTATAGGGTACATACAATTTCCATTTTGAACCTACCGGCATGAGTTGAAGTGCTTCAACCCAACCTTGGATTACACCTCCGACCGGAAACTCTGCAGGTTGACCTCTTTTAACTGAGCTATCAAAAACCGTTCCATCAATCAATGTGCCGTGGTAATGGGTTTTTACGGTGTTATTGATGGTAGGTTTTGGGCCTTCTGCCGCTTTCATTATCTCGTATTGCAAACCACTGGGTAAGGTAACGACGCCGGTTTTCTTCTTATTCTCCTCTAAGAACTTTTCTCCGGCTGATTTATTGCCTTCAAACTTTTTAGCTTCTTCAGATTGACGTTGACTTTGCAGTCTGTTGAAATAATTTCCCAACAACATTTGGGCTTGTGTTTCGTCTAAATCGGTTTTTGTTGATTTTAGAACGTCTTGAATGGCTTTAGTTAATAAACCAACATTTATTTTTTCTAAGCCTTGGCCTTTGAGATTTTGAGCAATGTTCATTCCGATGCTATAGGCTACAGAATCCAACTCGTTGGCCATTTTCAAACCGGTAGAGGGAGTTGCTTTTTTGGCGGGAGCGGCAGTTTTGGCAGGAGTAGCGGGTTTAACAGGAGTTTTTTTGGTCTGAGCAAAGGAAACAATAGTGGAAATCAATACCGTAAAGGTCAGCGCGATCGAATACTTCATGCAATTAAAAAAATTTGGGGTTGAAATCAGTTTTTAATAGTTTTCGTAAATAAACGTAAAATTGACAGAAAAAAGTTTGGATTAAGAAAGAAAATGAAAAAGGAGTTAAAAGGTAGGAATCAAAAGGGGCAAAAAGGCTTAAAATCGGCTTTTTATTTTTTTCTTCCCGCTTTTCACTTTATACTTCTGCCTACTTTCTTCGTATTTTTGTTCCCTCTCAAAGCCTTTACCATATTGAAACACGTTGACACCGCTTTTGATTCTGTTAGTAAACAGGAGACTTCTTATTATTCCAATGCGTTACACCGAAACGTTCTACTTGAGGTAGTCCTTCCTGCTGATTATCATCAGTCAACTCGTTCGTTTAAAGTGCTTTACATGAACGATGGGCAGGATTTGAAACGATTACACATGACCGAAGTTCTTGAAAAAATGTACCGAACTACCCAAGTAGAGCCCTTTGTATTGGTCGCTATCCACTGCGGTGACCGGATTCAGGAATATGGTACAGCCGCCCAGGCGGATTATGCACATCGGGGAGCTAAAGCGGGTGCCTACACTACTTTTGTTTTGAATGAACTCATGCCGTACATACAGGGAAATTTTCGAGTGCTGACGGGCGCAAAAAATACCGCATTCTGTGGATTTTCACTCGGCGGGCTTTCCGCTTTTGATATTGTCTGGCATCATCCCGACTTATTTGGTAAAGTCGGGGTATTTTCGGGCTCGTTTTGGTGGCGTCGGAGAGCCTACGAAAATCACTACGACGACGAAAATGACCGCATCATGCATCGCTTAGTTCGTCTGTCTACTGATAAGGCTCCTTATCCTCACTCCTCACTCCTCACTACTGACTACTTCCCTAAATTTTGGCTACAAACCAGTACAGAAGACGAAAAAGACGACCGAAATAACAACGGAGTGATTGATTCCATTGAAGATACCCTTGATCTTATTGCTGAATTAGAAAAAAAAGGATTCCGATGGGGACGAGATATTCGCTATGTAGAAGTCAAAGGCGGTCATCATAACCAAGCTACGTGGTCGGCCATTATGCCTGATTTTTTGATTTGGGCGTTTGGGCAATAAAAAACAATTTAACTATTTTATGTGTTTTGTCGGTTGGCTGACAATTGTTTATTTGAGCAACGTGCACCTTTGCATTGTTAATTCAAATAAATATAGTCAGGAAAACAACACTTTTTTATATCCTCTTATTTTTTGCAGTGAGCGTTGCTTCTGCTCAAACCCCCGCGCTTCGCCAAAAACATTTCCTTCTTGAAAAAGGGGTAGCTTTATCAGGCTATGACCCCGTAAGTTATTTCCAAAAAAATCCTGTAAAGGGTTCAAAAATGGTTGTCTTTACGCAGGAAGGGGTGACGTATCAGTTTGCCAATGCGGCAAATCTCGAAACATTCAAGAAAAACCCTTCGGCTTACGAACCCCAATACGGAGGGTGGTGTGCCTATGCCATGGGAAAAAACGGCGAGAAGGTGGAAGTAAATCCCGAAACCTATAAGATTGTAGGCGGCAAACTGTATTTGTTTTATAATAGACTGTTTAACAACACTTTGCCTGATTGGAACGAAGATGAGTCCAACCTCAAAAAGAAGGCAGATGCCAACTGGCAACGCATTTATAAATAAACCCAACCTCAAACTGATTGAACTCATGAAAATGAAAAACATCATTTCCTGGACAGCCCAGATTGTAGCGGCTATCATTCTTCTTCAAACCCTTTGGTTTAAATTTACGGGCGCAGAAGAAAGTGTTTATATTTTCTCAAAATTGGGAGTTGAGCCTTACGGTCGCATTGGTTCGGGAGTCATCGAATTGATTGCTGGGATATTGCTGTTGACCCCACGTTACAATTGGCTGGGTGCCCTTATAGGTTTGGGTACGATGGCAGGGGCCGTTGTGTCTCACCTTACTGTGCTTGGTATTGACGTACTTGGGGATGGCGGCCAACTTTTTGGTTTAGCAATTATCACTTTTGTGTCTTGTGGTGTAGTTTTGTTCTTGAATTGGCAAAAAGCCTTGTACTTAGTTAAAAACTTAACTGCCCAAACTTAATTTATAGATAAATTTTCCACGCAGATATTCGCAGATTTAATTTAAAATCGCAGATGATTGTAGATTTTAAAAATCACCAAAATCTGCGTAATAAAATCCGCGATTATCTGCGGGGAAAAAAGATTTTATAGCATTAGATTCTTAAATTCGCACAGATGTTTTCTCAAATTTTCCCCCCGCTCTGGTTTATTAAACTTTTCAAGTACGAATACTGGACTTGGTGGATGTTTTTTCTGCCCTTGGTTCCTTATTGGTTGTATTTGGCTATTCGCAATCGTTCGCTTACTTATTTTACGACGGCCAACCCCTGTATTCCTGACGGAGGTGTTTTTGGGGAATCTAAAATGGATATTTTAAATTTAATTGATTCAGAATATTTGCCTTCCACGATTTTTGTGCCATTGGGAGAGCCTTGGGACAGAGTCGTAAAGAAATTGGAAACTGCTGAAATCACATTCCCGCTTATTGTGAAACCCGACGTAGGCGGGCGCGGATTCAAGGTCTATAAAATGGCAACTTCTGCGGAATTAAAAGCTTATTTATCGACGATTGCTCAACCCGTGATCATTCAGGAATACGTGGATTATGAACTGGAATTAGGGGTTATGTATGCACGATTGCCTAACGAAACTTCGGGGTGTATTACTTCGGTAGTGGAAAAGGAATTTTTAAGTGTAACTGGCGACGGTCGTTCTACAGTTGGACAATTGCTGGAGCAAAATCAGCGCGCTCGTTTTTCGATGGGGGAGCTTCTGGAGCGAGTAGAAAAGCAATGGAATGAAGTAGTGCCTGTCGGTGAAAAACGGTTTGTGCAGCCCATTGGTAATCATTGCCTTGGTACTAAATTTATAAATTCCAATCCCCGAGTCAATGCAGATTTAGTACGCGTTTTTGACAAAATCGCGCTTCCCATGGAAGGGTTTTATTATGGACGATTTGACCTTCGGGTTCCCAATTGGGAAGATCTGTATGCAGGGAAGAACATCAAAATTTTGGAACTCAACGGAGTCACTTCTGAGCCGGGACACGTGTATGACCCAAGTTATCGCCTTTGGAAAGCATATAGCGATATCATGCACAATATGCGGATCGTGGCCGATATTAGTGCCGTCAATATTCGGCGCGGATTTAAACCTACTCCACTCCGAAAATTGATCCAAACTTCAAGAGAGTTTTTTGAAGTAAGCGGGCAATTGTAGAGACAAAATTATTTAAGTAAATCTTTGTATATTTGCTTGACTATAAAATCTATCTACTCAAAAATTTTGCTCAATGCTTCCGCAATTTCCTATTGAAACTCGCTATTGGTATCTTCGTGACCACCAGCTATTCAGACATCTGGATTCTGCTGAGGTACGACAAATTTGCCTGATTACTAATTTTAAAACGGCCAAGAAAAGTGAAATAATCTATTTTGCCCATGAGGAACAAAACAGAGTGTACTTGTTGAAAAAAGGCATTATTAAAATCGTAGAATTAAATGCCAACGGAGATGAGACCGTAAAAGAAGTACTGCAAAAAAGAGATCTGTTTGGACAAATTACCTTAGATGAAACCGACTTGGATGAATATGCGGTTGCTCTATCAGATTATGTAACCGTATGTAGTTTTCGAATTGAAGATTTTGAAAAAGTAATTCAACAGAATCCTTCTCTGGCCGTAAAATTCACCAAGTTGGTAGGGCTGCGCTTTCGCCGTTTAGAAAATCGTTATGCCAATTTGATGTTCAAAGATGTACGAACCCGTCTGTTGCTTTTTCTGGAAGAATGGGCCCAAAAAGAAGGAGTAACTACTGAAGAAGGCATTGTTCTCAAAAATTACCTTACTCACCAAGACATTGCGGGATTAATATGCAGCACCCGCCAAACTGTATCTCAGCTTTTTAGTGATTTGAAACAGCATGGCCTCCTTGACTATGACCGTCAACGCATTATTATCCCGAATTTGCAACAATTAAAAGGTTTAGTAGCCTAATTTTCATTTAGTGTCAGCAAGCCGACATTCGGGTAGGAGTAAGTTGAGCACCTTTGTAAGGTAAACTTAACAACCTACGCTCATGAAATACAAATGGCTTATGATTGGGCTGATAATTGCGATATCAGCCTGTCAAAAAACAGAAGAGCTTCAGCCGGTTTCGACAGTTACTCCTTCTACCGGCACAGCTCTTATCAACAAACCTATTGACCAATTTGATGTTTCTGGACAAAAATTGGCAGCACAGGGGGAATTTATGTCCAATGTGCACACGACTTCGGGAAATGTAAAAGTCTACGAAAAAGAAGGAAAACGCACCTTAGTTTTTGAAAACTTCAAAACAGACGGTGGCCCAGACTTACGCATTTATTTATCGGAAGACAAGGCAGCTTCAAAGGCTGTAGAAGTCAGTAATAAAGTGAATTCGGGAAATTACTTCATTGAACTTCCCGCGGCTGCCGATCACAAAACCCAAAAATTTGTACTGATTTGGTGCAAACAATATTCGGTTCTTTTTGGCAATGCTGAACTTAAATAGTTGGCAGTCAATAGTCTACAGTCCATAGTTCACAGCAGGTAGTGCTTGTTGTTTTTTAGTTTCGTGTAACTCCATGACTGAAAATGCGAACTCATACCTGCAAAATAATTCTCTCAAAATGTTCATAACTCATTCAAAGTCAATGAAAAATATACTCTTTTTGCTGCTTGTTTCAGCAGTAGCCTTCAACAGTCATGCCCAATATAATTATCCTAAAAAACAAGTCTATGGTGATGTAGCGCTTTCGGGTATAGGTGGGTTTTCGAGCGCATTTTCTTACAATCAACTCTACGGCGTAGGAAAATCCAAACGTTTTAAAATCGGTTGGGGAGTGCGTTTGACCTCATTTTTTGGCAAAAATCTGGATTATCACACGGCTCCGGCGCGGCTTACGTCAGGTGAAGTGGGCTCTCAGGTACTGTTTGTTGAAAATGTACTTTCAAACCTTGATACACTCAAACTCACCAAAACGCAGACCAATGCCCTGAATCTGGATATTCATTTGCAATATAGCTTTCGCAAATTGGATGTAGGTTTTAACATTGACGCCATTGGCGCAACGTTCGGAGGTCAACAAAAAGGAACATTTGTGGCAAAATCCACGGGTTCAAGTTTTCACGGAACCCAGCAAACGGCCAAGCCAACAGGGTTTAATTTATTGCTGGTCAGCGACAATGATTTGGGAAGCCTCAATTCGGAATTATACGGGCGGTACTGGTTTAAAGAAACGATTGGTTTGCGCATCGGAGCCAGTTTTCAGTTTACGGAATACACTACTTCTCAAAAATTAACCTTTGAAAATGATCGTTTCCGCAACAAAGCCCTGATGCCTTTTATTGGAATTTCTTTCAAATTATAATTAAGCCTAACCATGAGAAAAATCTTGTTTCTACTATTTTGCGTAAGTGTATCGGTCAGTGGGTTCAGTCAAAACTGGCAACCCGTAACGGCAGCGGTAGGTTTTAGCCTTAAAATGTTTGGGGTCAGCGTAGAAGGAAAATTTAAAGGCCTGAATGCTGTCATTAAATTCGACCCCGAAAATCTCGCCTCAAATAGTATTGTTGCTACCATAGATGCCACTACCATTGACACAGATAATACCTTGCGCAATCGCCATTTACGCGAAAAAGAAGACTTTTTTGAAGTAGCTAAATATCCTAAAATCAGCATGAAGTCGACCAAAATTGAAAAGACGGCGAATGTGTATACCGGCTACTTTGATATGACCATCAAATCTGTAACCAAACCTGTAAAAGTACCGTTTACGTTTTTAAGTGCGGGTAATAAAGCCACATTCAGCGGAAACTTCATTGTTAATCGCCGCGATTGGGCCATCGGAGGTAATACTCTTGGTATGGCTAACGAAGTCACTATCAATTTAACTGTTAACGCCATTTTAAAATGACTTTGCTTCAACAGACCAACCAGCATATTTTATCTCAACTTCGGGATTTACTTACGACTATTTCGTACGAAGCCTATTGCTGCCCTTTGGCGTTGCTTCACGGAAGCAGTGTCGGTCAGCATATTCGCCATACCTTGGAATTTTACCAATGCCTTCATGAGCAATCACCTTTGGGCTTTGTAGATTACGATGCCCGCAGTCGTAACTTGAGGTTGGAAACTGATTTAGAATTTAGTGCTTATTTTGTAGAACAACTTTCTTCATGGCTTCATCAGCCCATTGAAGATTTGTATCTTTCTATGAACGTGTTTTTTGGACAGGAAAGTCAGAAAGTACAAACGACGTTGATGCGAGAATTGGTTTACGTGGCCGAGCACGCTATCCACCATTTTGCCATCATTAAAATTGCGCTTAAAGAAGAGTTTCCCGAAATCGCACTTTCCCCCAACTTTGGCGTAGCTTTTTCAACGATTAAATACCGGGAAAGCCTGGAAGAGGGTAAAGTGTAAAGGGTGAAAGTGGAAAGAGTGAAAACTTATAAACCATAGACTCTAAACCGTAAACGGCCGCCATAGACTATTAAACTATAAATTAAGAAATGTGCTTTGTAACCTATCTTCCACACCAACAGGGTTTTATTCTGACGTCTAACCGCGACGAGCACGTTGGGCGGCCTAAAGCTTTACCTCCTAAAAAGTATATAATCAATGGACAATCTGTCTTTTATCCCCAAGATGGATTGGCGGGCGGAACTTGGATTGCTTCTTCTTCCAAAGTAACTCTTTGCTTACTAAACGGTGCTTTTGTCAAGCATCATCACCGACCTCCGTATCGGAGAAGCCGAGGATGGGTCGTGTTGGATTTTTTTAGCTGTGAGGATACAGAAGACTTTGTTAGAAATTATGATTTTAGAGGAATAGAACCGTTTACGTTGGTTGCCGTCGAGCAAAGTCCTATTCTGCAACTTGCTGAAATTAAATGGGATGGAGTACAACTATATCACAACAAATTGGAGCCTGAAGCAGCTCATTCGTGGTCGTCGGTGACGCTGTATTCCAATGAGGTAATTCGGGAACGACAGCGTTGGTTTGAAGAATGGCAGCAAGAACATCCACTTTTTGAAGGAGAGGATGTCCTGGATTTTCACAGTTTTGGAGGAAAAGGAGATGTTGAGAACGACCTGATTATCAATCGCAACAATGAATTGCGTACGGTAAGTATAACGCAAATTCAAAAAACGACGGAGCAATTTTTAATCAATTATTGGGATCGCCTGAATGACCAACACTACCGCTATCGGATTTTCGACAGTGAAAAAGTGGGATGTTAGTGAAAATGGTTAACCGGCTAAGTATTAATGGCTAACTGTGTCTGCGTAAATGTTTCGTAAGGGACATTTATAGTAATAGTCGTGCCTGCGTTGGGTTGACTTTCAAAGGACAAGGTACCTCGAATGTCAATAGCACGCTGACGAATGTTTTGGAAGCCCATGCCGTCGCTGTCCTTCATAGTAGGTAACCCTTTTCCATTGTCCGTCACGCTCAAAACCACACGCCCTCCAAATCGCTGAAGAGTCATAAACGCCTTTGTCGCTTTAGCATGTTTGAGAACGTTGTTGCAGAGTTCTAACCCGATTAAATAGAGGTTGAACTCCGTTTCGGGAGAGAACCGCTCAGAAAAATCACCGCTTGTTTGGAGGCTGAAACGCGTAGTGCCCGCAGAGTTGAGCTTGTAAATGAGGCGCTCCAATACCGACAAAAGCCCTTGTTTCTCCAAATCTTCGGGAAGCATGTTATGCGATAGCGTACGTACCTGACGGCACGCATCAATCATCATCTCTACCACATTGTCATAAATTTCCCGTTCGTGGCGGTCTAATTGCGACGGGTCTAATATCTGTAAGCTCAGTTTTGCAGCCGACAAAAGTCCGCCTAAATTGTCGTGTAATTCTGACGCAACTCGTTTCCTTTCAGTAGTTTGCCCTTTTAAATAGGCTTCTTCAATTTCTCGTTTTTTACGAGCCAGTTCCCTATTCTTTAGTCTTAATTTTCGGCTGTACAAAAGTAAGGCGATTCCAAAAGCGGTCAACAGCCCCATCCCCGCCATCAAAAAATTACGGGTACGATTTTGAAGTGCAATTTGCTGCTCAAATCGGGTTCTGTCCACCTCATACACGCGCCGCATATCAGCCAAAGCAATTAACCGGCGCGTAAAACCGAGGCTGTCGCGCAGGGAGGCTGCCCGCTGATAGGCACGTAGCGATGCCAATTCGTTGCCAAGGTTTTTGTAAGCCACTACCAAGGTTTGATAGGCAAAAGGTTTGAGCGCCGCGTAGTTATGTTGATTGGCGTATTCAAGGGCTTTTTCCGCATAACTGCGGGCTTTGGGGTAATCCTTCAAAGCCAAATAGGCTTCTCCCAAACTGTTGGTAACCGAGGCGATTCCCCGCGTATGATTGACTTCCGTGAACAGCGCAAAAGCCTTACTTAAATAAGGCAGTGCTTTTCCAGCGCGGCCAATCTTATTGTAATAATCCCCCATCTCTTCGTACGTTCCTGCCAACGAATGTTTGTTTTTGAGGGCTTGAGCAACTTTAAGTTGTTCTTCAAACATCTTGACTACCCGTTCATCTTTGCCCCATTCCTGATAAAGCGTGTTTAAAACACTGTAGACTCCCAGTATGTATTTTTGTTTGAGAGGTTGGTCTTCGAATGGGGCTTTCTCCAAATCCTTTAAAGCAACAAGCAGGTATTTTTCTGCATTGGAATAGTCAGCAGAGCGTAAAAAACTTTGACCTAAATTCTGTTGAATTCTCCATCCTTCCGTACAATCTTTCCCGGCTTGCTCACACAATTTAAGGGCTTCCAAACTCAATTCCAACGATTTGACATAATCGTGGGCACGACGATACTTGATTTCGCGACGGAGCAGCGCGGCCACAAGCATTGGCTTATTTTCTTGTTTTTTTGCCAAATCATACAGTTGGTCATTATAAACCATGCTGGTATCCAAATCGCGGTAATCATCTTCGAGATACAGCGAGCCAAGCAAATTTAAGACCTGTATTTTTCTTGTGATTTGTTGGGGAGAAACCGCCTGCTTTTCTACATTCAAGAGTAACTTTTTAGCCACTGCTTTGAGGCTGTCTTTATACGTTCGGTCGTAGTTTCGGGTGTGGTCAATTCTTGGGACTTGCCCCATTAAGCTGGTCAGGGACAAACTCCAAATCCATATCAATAGCCGTTTTCTCATCTTTGGAAGTTATAAAAAAAGAGGGTAAAGGGCTGATTCCGTGTGGTTTCAGCGCACTAATTTAAAACAAACTTGCTAAAGTGAGAAACGAAGGTACGCTTTAACGGCATTTTAATTTGTTTTTAAATCGGTATTAATCTTTTAGTCGGTGCTTTGTGCTCGCAAAACAACATCGCAACCCACCATGAAGTATTTTATTTTAGGTTTAAGTTTATGGGCCTTTACCTCGCAGGCACAAGATTCTCTCAAGGCAGTTCCTGAAAAAAATGAGTTGAAGTACAATCTCAACACTTCAAGCTCTCATTTCTTTAAAGTTACTTTTTTAAACCAGACATGGGTACGTTACAATAGCAGCAATCCCGGAACTACCGTACTGTCTGAAGCTGCTCCTCAAACATTGGATTTAGGTTTACGCCGGACGCGTATGCAATTGTTTGGTCAAATCTCCGACCGCGCTTTCATTTATATTCAAATGGGGTTGAACAATTTTAATTATACCAACGGATTTCCTGCCATAGGCAATGCTCAAGGAGTACCCACCAACCGTAAAGTCGCTTTTTTTGTCCATGATGCCGTAGTTGAATATGCGGCATTTGCCAATAAAGATTGGCTTAAAATAGGAGGAGGGTTGACCATTCTCAATGGCCTCTCGCGTTTTAGTCAGCCAAGTGTAAGTTCGATTATGACGATGGATGTACCCGTGTTTGCTCAGGCAACAGTAGATCAGACAGATGAGTTTTCAAGAAAATTAAGTCTGTATGCACGGGGGCAGGCAGGAAAATGGGATTATCGAGTAGCCTTAACGGACCCTTTCCCGATTGTAACGAGCGGCACGGCAGTACCGGCGATTTCGGCCAATTCTGTTTTTGCCTCAAAAGGCCATCACAAACAGTATCAGGGTTTTTTAATCTATAACTTCTTTGACAAAGACGCCAACCAAACGCCTTACATGACGGGTACGTATTTGGGTAAAAAGAAGATGCTGAATTTGGAAGGCGGTTTCATTTCTCAAAAGGGCGCTACCTGGAACGTGAACTCGAATAAAGATACGCTGTATCACGCGATGAATCTGTGGTCGTTGGCGATGTTCGCCGATATGCCGGTCAACAAAGCAAAAGGAACGGCGATTTCAGCGTATTTGGGGTATTTTCATACCGATTACGGCCCTAATTATTTACGTTTCAACGGTATCATGAACCCGGCCAACAGTACTACCCAAACATTGGCAGGAGCATCGGGAATTCAGGGAAATGCGTTTCCAATGTTTGGTACAGGAAGTGTAATTTATACTCAATTCGGCTACTTATGTGCCTCTGACTTATTCGGAAAAAATGGGACGCTGATGCCGTATGCTTCAGCTCAACTGGCAGATTATCAGCGACTCACTAAAACGGCAGGGATTTATAACGTAGGTGTTAATTGGTTGCTCAAAGGGCATAATTCTAAAATATCCTTAGACTTCCAAAACCGCCCGGTTTATCAAAATGCTTCCGATGGGCGTTTAAATTCTAACGGACGTCGCGGTTCCTTAACATTGCAATACCAAGTTTTTATTTAGTAGAGGGTTTAGTTTTTTTATCAGTAGAGAAAAGGTTTAGGTGTGATTCGAATCCGACTTCTTCCTAAGAGGTCGGATTCTTTTTAGCTTTAAACGTAGTTAAACGGATAGAACTAAATTAGAAAAAACATTTCTTTATCTTTTGGGTTAAGTTTTCAACCATATTTTTAATAATTTAACTAACCAATGAAAAAAACGTTTCTCGTCCTCATTTTAAGCCTTTGTGCATTATCGTATCAGGCTTCAGCTCAAACTGCAACAGAAAATGCAGCAAAAGCGGTCACTGATACTACTGTTTTAAAAGAATATGCAGGTAAATACAGATTTACCGGATTACCCTTTGATTTCATGGATTTCACCCTGAAAGAAAGCAAACTTACGGTACAGGCCGGCGATCAGGGAGGTCCATTGGTTGCTGTGAAAGATGCAGTTGATAAATTTGAAACTGCTGACAGTGTAGCAAAATTTTCCTTTATCCGTGACGAGCAAAAGAAAATTACCAAAGTAACCGTCGACTATCAGGGAATGACTCTTGAAGGTAAAAAAGAATAAAAAACTTGCCAAGTTCATAAATCAACAAAGAGGCTGTCTGAAAAAGATAGCCTCTTTGTGTTTTACGAAAGCGTAAACTTCGGTTCTTTATTGCTTTAGAAAAAAACAAACATTAACTGATGAAATACTTGTCTTTAACAAATACCCGAATCTTTGGACTGATATTTCTTGGTCTTGCTTTATCGTGTCAACGCGGAAGTGTAAACTATCAACCCATTGTTGAGCCTTTCGAACCTGATTATAAATTGGACCGTTTTGAGGCGGAAATCAAAAACTTTGAAAAAGAAGATGCTGAAAAAGGTCTTAAAAAAGGAGAAATCCTGTTTTACGGAAGTTCCAGTTGGCGCGTTTGGAAAGACATCAAAACGGACTTGGCTCCCTTACCCGTTTTAAACCGAGGCTTTGGCGGGTCTACTATTCCAGAACTTACGTATTATGTAGAGCGCGTAGTTTTTCCTCGTGAGCCCAGGCTTTTGGTTATTTATGGCGGCGAAAACGATTTGTCGGGCAAAAAATATAAGTCGGCCGAACAAATGTTCGATTCCTATCGGCAATTTGTGTCATTAGTGCAGAATCGTTTACCCAAAACCAATATTTGTTTTGTCTCCATGAAGCTCTCGCCCTCTCGTCGTCAGCATTGGGAAACGGTCAAAAAAGGAAATAAGATGGTAAAAGCTTTCAGTAAGGGAAAACGTCTGTCGTACGTGGACATTAATCCTGTTCTTTTCAATGCCAACGGCACTGTCAAAGGAGAGTTGTACACCAAAGACAGCTTACATCTCAACCCGCAAGGGTATCGTGAATACACCAAAGTACTGCTGCCGTTTTTAACGAAAAAATACAACTAAATGATGCAAACAACTCGTCGTCAATTCATTCAGCAGTTGGGGCTTGCGGGTGCAGGCTTCGCCCTTTCGGCTGCTTTTCCGTATGATTTGGTTGCCAAATCTAAAATCACTCTGCCGCGTAACGCACCCGAAGCGCTGGGGATAGATTCCGCTGGAATTTCTGCATTTTTGGACGCAGTTGCCGTCAGTAAACATGAGTTTCATGGGCTGATGATTGTCCGTCATGGACAGGTAGCGGCTGAAGGCTGGTGGGCTCCTTATCGTTCCGACCTGAAACATACACTGTATTCGATGAGTAAAAGCTTTACTTCCACGGCAGTAGGTTTCGCCGTGACCGAGGGAAAATTGAAAACAAGCGATAAGGTAGTCTCCTTTTTTCCAACTGATTTACCCACAACCGTTAGTGAAAATTTAGCTCAATTGACCGTTAAAGATCTATTGACAATGTCGGTGGGTCAGGAAACAGAACCGGCGGTTAGGACTGAGGACAATTGGGCCAAAGCTTTTCTGGCAACTCCCATCAAACACAAACCCGGTACCGTCTTTTTATACAATAGCATCGCTACTTATATGTGTTCGGCCATTGTCCAAAAAGTAACGGGCCAAAAAATCAATGACTATCTCAAACCTCGTTTGTTTGAACCGTTGGGAATCAAAGGCACCGATTGGGAAGAAGATTCGCAGGGAATTAATACCGGCGGTTGGGGTTTACGGGTGCGTACCGAAGACTTGGCCAAATTTGGTCAATTGTATTTGCAAAAAGGGGTTTGGAACGGCAAACAATTAATCCCGAAAGCATGGGTAGAAGAGGCTACCACCTTTAAAATTCAACAGCCGGCTCCTGCCAAACCCACTCGACCCAATGAGCAAAATGACTGGCTGCAAGGATACTGTTATCAGTTTTGGTGTTGTCGGCACAATGCCTATCGCGGCGACGGTGCTTTTGGTCAATACACCATTGTGATGCCTGACCAAGACGCTGTAATTGCTATCATGAGCGAAACGGCTGATATGCCTGGGATTTTGGATTTGGTTTGGCAACATTTATTGCCGGCCATGAAGGCGCAGACGCTTCCGACCAATGTCGCTGCCAACAAATCATTGAAGCAACGCATGGCTGCTTTGGCACTGCTTCCGCCGAAGGGAGGTGAAATTCGCTCGAATGCCGTGAAAGTATCGGGCAAGCTATTTCAAATAGAACCCAATTCAATGAATGTAGAAAGTATTGCGTTGGCTTACCGCGAAGGCGATACGTATCAATTTGTGTTGAAAGACCGAGAAGGCGAACACAAAGTAATTTGCGGATTGGAAAAATGGGCTTTTGGAGAAACGGATTTACCCAGACCCAATTTGGTAAATTCGCAAAAACTCAAATTTGAAAGAATTGCAAAGATTGTATCAAGTGGTACGTGGAAAGACCCCAATACCTTTGAAATCACGCTGCGTTATTATGAATCCCCGCATCGAAATTATATCATCTGTCGGTTTGAAGGCGATTCCGTCAAGGTAGATTTTGACAACAGCATCAATCGAATGAGCGGTGCAAAAGATAAACGGCCGACGTTGGTGGGGAAAATAACCGTTTAAGAAAGTGTAAAGTGCAGGGGTTAAAGTGTAAAGTAAATCACTTTTAGTAAGGCAAAAAACGCACTCCAAATTCGTTTGGAGTGCGTTTTTACTATTCGTACAAATCAACTAATAACCGCAGCGGCGGACCGCAGTTAACAGTTTCGTTAACTCTTAAAGAGGATTTTGGACAATGGCTTTGTTAGCATTCATCTCTCTTCTTGGAAAGAGGAATTCCCATTGCCTATCACCCGCCGGCACATCAAACAACACCGCTATGGAAGCGATAGCATTAGTGCCATTTCTGTTCAGAGGCTGATTTAAGCGTTTCAAGTCAAGGAATCTGAAACCTTCACCCCATAATTCGACTCTTCTATGGAAATAAATCTCATCTAACAATTTAGTGCTGGTACTTGTCGAAAGTTTATAGGCAGCATCTCTTTTACTGATCAAATCAAACAAAAGTTTAGCTGCATTGGCATCCTGTCCTAATTTAGCTTTAGCTTCTGCCTCAATCAAATACATTTCGGCCGCTCTCATGTAAGGGACATCGCCCATAGCACTGGTAGAAGGAACGCCTGGAAGTCTGAATTTTTGATTCAGATACGGTAATCTCACTCCACCCGGAGGAACGATTGAGTTAGCAGCAGTAGGTGCTTTTACCCACATTTTAGACCGGATATCCGTAGTAGGAATGGCATTGTAAAGCAAACTGTTCACAACTTTAGGATAGGTTCTGATAACCGTTGAATTGTAATTGCATGAAATATAAGAATGGTATCCGCCAAAAAACTCTGACTGATCTTCCAAGTGGTCAAAGCCCCACATCCACTCAGGATTGCTTATGTCCTGAAATCCATCCTGATACTGAGCTTCGCTCATGAGCGTAAAACCCGTTCTGGCTTCTGCGGCGTATTTGGCGGCATCAGCCCAATTTTGCTGAGTAAGTGCCACTCTGGCCAAAATACCTTTTGTTACTTCCAGGTTGATATGGGATTTAAAGCCTCTGGCTGATTTCAATAAGGTAGCTGCCTGGGCTAAATCTTTGTTGATTTGGGTGTATACTTCTTCTACGGTAGCTCTTGGAAGTCCTTCGGTAGTAGGTGTCAGTACTAAAGGCACTCCCAATTGGGCGTTTGGCTTAGCAGCTGCATCGTAACGTTTGCCATACAACTGAATTAAATTAAAGTAAGACCAGCCGCGCAGTGCCAATGCTTCCCCTTTTATCAGGTCTTTTTCAGCTTGTGTACCTACTGCCTTATCAATGCTGGCAATGGCAATGTTGGCATTGCCGATGACCCGATAATACATCTCATAAGGGACAACAGTCATCACGTTAGTGTCGGAGCGGTGAGCAGTCCATCTGGTTTCTCCCACGTGCCAGCTGGCAGCAGTTGCCCCAATGATGACGTCTTCTCCCATGTGATCTAAAATAATCATCAGCGCAGGGTGCCCTGAATGGCCCTGTGAACTCTGGTAGCGGAGGATAAGTGCTCGGTAAATACCGTTAATGGCAGCAGATGCGTTTTTGGTGGTAGCGTAGGCCGAGGCAGCGTCAACACTGGCAGTAGGAAGGGTGTCTAAGTATGTGTTTTCGCATGAAGTAGCAATCATGCTTAAAGCAACCGTAAATGCTGTTAAGAATCTATTTTTCATGAGTGTGTTGATGTTAAAGTGAAAATGAAATACCCATTACCACAGCCTTGGCAGAACTATACACGTTTCCGGTCGTACCGGCAAAGTTTTGTTGAACGTTCATACCGCTCCGGCGAGACTTTATAAAGAAGTTTTCCCCACTGATATACACTTGGGCATTTTCCAAATAAAGTTTTTGCGCTATCATTTTGGGCAAACTATAAGAAAGAGTGACAGAGCGTACATTAAGGTAACTGGCATCAATCAGCCATCGGTCAGAGTCAGCATTAAAATCAGTAGTACGGCCAGCATCCATTCTTGGGACATCGGTAATGTCACCCGGTTTTTGCCATCTTCTCAGGATATCAACGTGCTTGGCATTATGATAACCTGAACCCATTAAACTTTGGTAAGCACCATCGTAAATTTTGCCGCCAATTTGATAGATCATCAACGCTGATAATGAAAAGCCTCTGTATTTAAAGGTATTGGTAAAACCTCCCGTTGCTTTCGGGATAGAAGTACCATTGTAACTGTAACGTGCATTGTTAACGTTTGTAGTCACCGTATCTCCCTTTTCGGTAATTGTTGAATTGGCTGCCTGAAAAGCGGCAGCTCTATAAAGTACTTCGCCCGTGGCTGAGTTTATACCCATGTACTCTCTCAACCAAAAATCATAAAGAGAACTGCCTTCTTTCAATTTTTTAGTCCCGTCAATGATTTCTTTGCTTTCCTCCGGCATTTTGGTGATTTTGTTTTTCAGACTGGTTGCGTTCAAACTAATGGTCCAGCTAAAATCTTTCGTTTGAACTGGAGTAGCGTTTAATTCTAATTCAATACCTCTGTTATACATCGTACCAATGTTCCTGGTTACGGTAGCGATACCGGAAGATAGAGGCAAAGGCACATCAAATATCAGATTGGAAGACTGACGATCAAAATATTCAATAGTACCTGCTATACGATTTTTCAAAAGACCAAATTCTAAAGCTACGTCAAACGCATTGCTGGATTCCCACTCAAGACCTCTATTTCCTAAACTCAATTGAAGGATACCCGCTTCTGTGGCATTGTTTCGCCCCAGCTCATAAAGGGGTTGCCATGCGTAGTTGCTGATACCGCCGTCGTTACCGGTTTGGCCATAAGAAGCTCTCAATTTAAGCATGCTCAAAACAGGAACAGCTTTCAGGAAATTTTCCTGATCTATACGCCAGGCACCGCTGACGGAGTAGAATGTACCCCAACGAACGTCTTTGTAAAACTTACTGGAACCATCTCTGCGAGCCGAAAGCGACAGGAAGTATTTTTGGTTGTAGTCGTAGTTTATTCTGGAGAAATAACCTTCTACTTTCCGTCTGTTATATTCTGAATTTAAATTGGTGGTAGTTGTAAAATTGACCAATTCATAATTTCCATCCAAAATTTGTTGAGAGCGCGAACCTTCCAGAATGTTGTCGGTATAATTATAATTTTCATGACCTACCAACGCTTCAATGCCGTGACTTCCAAATGTCTTCGTATAATTCAACAATTGTGACAAGTTGTAGCTCGTTACATTCTGGAAATCGTGGGTAGCTCTACCGGCAGGTGCACCATCACCGATTTCAGGGTTTCCGAAGGTTACATTGTTACGATTGGTGATATCGGCACCTACATTGGCGGTAAATTTGAAATTTTTCAGGAAAGAAATTTCTGCATAAGCACGACCTCCCAATACATTTCTACGGAAATAATTTTGGTTCAGCAAAGTTTCCGAAATAGCGTGACGACCTCCATTTTGAGGGCGGCTTGGGAGACCGAGAGCCGCTAAATTACCATAGTCCCATCTTCTGTTTCCATTTTCAAGCATCAAAAATGAACTGGGATTGGCAGGGTCATAAGCATAAACCGGGTAGATTGGCGCCATTCCTCTGGAAAAAAAGAAAGGGTTGACAAACGTAGTACCACCCGCAGCAGGAACATCTGCTTGGTTAGACTTAGTGATCGTAGCTGAAATATTAGCTCCCGTTTTGAACCAGGGTTTCATTTGGGTATTTACGCTTAAACGTGCCGTGTAACGTTCATAATCTGAACGAATCAAAAATCCTTTATCGCTCAAATAAGACAAGGAAAGAAAATAATCCGAATTACTACCTGAGCCCGAGAAGTTAAAGCCTATTTCATCCCGATTTCCTTGGCGCATCAACGGTTTTTCCCAGTTCAAATCATCGGGGCTGTAAATTAACTTTGCGTTTGGATTTAATTTACCTTCGACATCTACTAATTGAGCAAAAGGAACATCATACACATTATAGGCAACAAGAGCTCCTAAACCGGAAGAAGCATTAGCACTGGCAGTGGCAATGGGGATAGGGCTGGCAGCTCTATAAGCAAAGTTATTACGATTGGCTTCCCACATTAAAGGATAGTATTCAGCAGGACCGACTCTATTGTATTCAGGTAAGGCTCTGGTACTGAATCCTTTCGTGTATTTTGCGCTGATGGTGTTTTTTCCTTTTACGCCTTTTTTGGTAGTTATCATCACCACACCATTGGCCGCTCTCGCTCCATAAAGTGCGGTTGAAGCGGCATCTTTAAGGATAGTGATAGTTTCAATGTCGTCCGTGCTTATATTAGCAATATCGGCACTGTAAGGAATTCCGTCTACTACGTAAAGAGGTGAATTTGAGGAAGAAATAGACCCAAAACCTCTGATCCGAATATCAGGGGCTGTGCCGGGCTGTCCGCTGCCAGCCGTAGATTGTACACCCGCTGAAGCACCTGCGAGCGCTTGACTTAAGTTAGTGATGGGGCGGGGTCCTAAGTCCTTGGCGTCAATTTTAGCAGCTGAACCTGTAAAAGAAGCTTTTTTTGCAGTACCAAACGTGGTAATCACAACTTCTTCCAAGCTTGCTGCATCCGGAAGCAGTTTTACACTGAAGGTAGTTTGGTTACCAACCGCAATTTCCTGAGGCGCAAACCCAACGTAGCTAAACAATAAACGAGCGTTGGCAGGAGCATTAATTTTAAAATTACCTTCTCCATCGGTGTTAGTTCCGCGAGTGGTACCTTTCACAACGACACTCACGCCGGGTAGGCCAGAACCATCATCTGCGGTAACTTTTCCTGTAATGGATTTTTCTTGAGCAAGTACGGATGTACTCACCATTCCCCCCCATAGGAGGAGAAAAAGCAGTAGCATTTTTCTCATAATGATTTAGTTGTTGATGAAGTGAAATTGTTGTTGATTCTTTGGTGCGAAAAAACCGTGTAATTTTAAGCAATAAAACTTGGAATTATACTAATGCAAGTTGCTTTTTTTGTACTTTAGGGATATTTTCTGTTCTATAAGCGATTATAAGTTTTATTATCAGTTATAGAGAACGACCGAACTTCTTGGAATCAAAACTAAAATAATTGCAATTTTGCGAAATGAAAAAGAAAGTAGAAATAAGCGAACCAGAACGATTGGCAAATTTCATGCATTCATTTGGCCAAAATCACGGCGAGGATTTCAAGGCACTGGTGTTACATCTTATTCAACAGTCGAATATTGAAGTCATTTCAATGCAAATTGGTATTCCTCAAAGTACGCTATATGACTGTCAGTCAGACTGGAATAAAAAAAAGAGTCTGGCTTAAAGAATCGTCAAGGAGGTGGACGTAAAGCTTGTTTGACACAGGCACAAAAACAAACTCACAAAGAGACCCTTACCACAGAATCAGACTTTTGGACTTGTGGTCAAATTGTCAATTTAATCAAAGAACGCTTTTTAGTGACTTACACCAAACCTCAAGT